>ENA-OSEO01000689-OSEO01000689.1-sediment-metagenome-genome-assembly--contig:-NODE-689-length-79875-cov-4.660317_pt1 | contig 79875 bp, 70 predicted proteins | sample MGYA00237883_ERZ534232 | MGnify/ENA metagenome assembly ERZ534232
TACGAATCCGGGGAAGTTATTCTTCCGGATGGTCGGCATTATGCGGCGAGCGAGTTTGCCAGCCGTGCGGCGGAGGATGGTGCCATCCTGCAGGCTGAGGCCACCGCGGCATTTCCCTACCCGGAAGAAAACACGCCGCAGCACCTCCCCATCGGCATGCCGCACGTAAAACATGTTTTCGCGGCGCATGTTGTGAGAGTGGAAGTCGATCCCGACTTTGGCACTGTGGAAGTAAAAGATGTTGTCGCCATCCACGATGTGGGCAGGGTGATCAATCGTACGGCTGTGGAAGGCCAGATCGAGGGCGGAATTGTCATGGGAATGGGCTATGGCCTGTTGGAAGATATGGCGTTAAAAACTGGAAATCATTGGGTAGACAGCTTTACCGAGTACCTGCTCCCGACTTCTCAGGACGCTCCTACTCACATTGAAATTCAGCTGCTTGAGAACCCGGATCCGAGCGGTCCGTATGGGGCAAAGGGCGTTGCAGAGATCGCATTGGCCCCAACCGCTCCGGCCATTGCCAATGCCGTATACAACGCAGTAAAAGTTCGCGTCAGGGATCTGCCCGTTACACCGGAGAAGCTCGTCCAATCAAGATCGAAAATAAATGATTGAGTATTCTGCGCAATGTGTTCGGTGAAAGAAAAATAATAGTTCCTGCTCGAGTTCTCAGATGAGTGGGAAAAAGAAGCAATTGATTGTTAATAATCTAATTTTCAAAAACAGTCACTTTGTGTAAATTACTAATTTACAAAAAAGGGGGAGAAATGTAAATTAGTCAATTGGATCCACTTTTGTATTTAAAAATTTTTCCAGAAGTAAATATTCTATATTTATAATCAGTATAGATATGATTATTCGAATTGACGACTTTTTTGTCCGCTTTTCAATGCGCTTACGGTTAATACCATGAAGATGCATTTTCAGAAATTAACCGAAACCAGAAAGGAAAAACGGATGAATCAATCCATTGCATGGGAGGAACATCCTTCCCGAGCTGTTTCAGAGGACGCGGAACTGGTATTGGCGGCGCAGCAAGACCCCGCTGCTTTCCGGCCGCTCTATCAGAAATGGCTCACACCGGTTTACCGCTACTTTTTCTTCCGTTTGGGCAACGTAAAGGATGCCGAGGATCTGACCTCGCAGGTCTTCCTGAAAGCCATGGAGGATTTGCCGCGATACCGTAGCCGCTATAGGTTTTCAACCTGGCTGTTTACGATTGCTCACGCCCGCATTGTGGACTACTTCCGCAAAGGCGGCCGTGAAGTGGCGCTTGAAAACGCCGAGTATATTTTTGCTGCTCAAGATCCTCTCGTTCAGACTATTCGTGATGATGAACTAGACCGACTGGTCGTGCTTGTGAAACAGCTGAAAGAGGATGAACAGGAGTTGATCCGCTTGCGTTTCTTTGCCGGATTGAATTACCGCGAGATCGGCGAGATCGTCCACCGCAGTGAAGAGGCGGTCAGGAAATCAATCTCCCGTTTGCTTGAGCGCTTGCACGTTGGAATGGAGGAAGAACATGAATAACTCTGTTGAAGATAAATTTACCCGCTTGGCTGGGTCCATTGAACCGTCTGCCGGGTTTTCTCAGGAATTGTGGAGCAAAATGAAGAATCAATCTATGAAAAAGTCATCACCCAAAACAATGCCTCGCCGGCTTTGGATTCCGGCCGCGGCCCTTCTGGCAGCATTGCTGGTCGTTGTTGTAGCCACACCGCAAGGTGTATTGGCAGCGTTTCGCAGTTTGTTGTCTTACATCCCGGGAGTCGGTTTTGTGCAAACCGACGACGCCACGCTATATCTGGTCGAACCGGTAACGGTCGAGAAGGATGGTTTTATTTTTACACTTGACCAGGTGGTGGCGGATGCTGAAAAGGTTGTGGTTGCTTATCATATTGACGCGATCGACAAAGATGTTTCTTCCTGCTTCTATGACGCTAATCATTTGATACTGCCGGATGGAAAATCCAATATGCCGATTGGCGGTGGAGTACAGGGCAATGTAGCCAGGGTTGAGTTTTTTCCTCTTCCTGAAGGTGTCACTGGCGCCAGCATACTGGCATCCATGGACGTGCCGTCTGAAGGGTGTGGGGCGCCACAGGAGTGGAATGTAAGTTTTACCCTCGGCACCACGGCACCTGAAACAGAAATCCTGCCCGTAATGGAAAACGTAGCAACACAGGCCCCTTTGCCAACAGATGGTTCTTCTGTTCAGATGGTTGTCGACAAAATGGTTGAATTATCAGATGGATATCTGTTGACCGGGCATATAACCGCAGCAGACAAGAACTGGCAGAACGTCAATATCGACCTGGATACCATATCGGCGATTGATGCCAATGGTAAGAATGTAAAGGTAATTCCTTCGGATGAAAGTTGGTCTGACAACGAGTTCTCACTTAAAGTTGCCACCAAGGAATTTACAGGACCGGTCACTTTTGATGTAAAAGACCTTTGGATCTGGGCGAACACGGAAGACCCCGCCTCATTCACGTTTGAAACCGGAATTGATCCCAAAGCCGGTCAAACCTGGACGATCGATCAGGAATTGACTGTAGCCGGATTGCCTGTCCGCGTTCTGGATGTCGAGATGGTTGAAGATAATTCTCACACCAATGTGCCAGGTACTCTTTATGGATATTCTGTTCACATTGCCAGTGAAAACCTAAATAGTGCCGGACTCAATTGTTTTGGCCAGGATAGCCCCCAATCTTTATTTGGTCAGACAATGCCTCTGGACGACGGAAGTTTGAAAGTTGAAAACTTCTATACGGAAGCAATTCCGACCGGATTGATCACCTGTGAACTAAGGGATGCTCAATTCAAAGAATCAGGCAACTGGCAGTTTGAATGGCAGCCGACAAACTAAAGTAACCAAAAGAAATATAACAAACGCCTGGAAGTTGACTTCCAGGCGTTTTATCTTTTCGGAAAGGATCAATCAGGCAATATCGGCAAGATGAAAGATCGAGACTGAATCACTTAACTCTCTGGCTATATTCGCTGCCGAATGGGCCAGTTCGGCTACTTCATTCGCTTGGGCTGACATTTCCTCGGTGGATGCTGATACTTCTTCCACTGCCGCGTTATTCTCTTCGCTGACACTGGAAATATTTTCAATGGCTTCGACCACGCTCTGTGAACCGGCGGCCATTTCTTCTGTGGCGGCTGTGTTTTCTTCCACGACTGCAGAAACCCGCTCCACGGATCCGGTTAATTCGTCAGCGGCTTTTCGCATGCTGATCGCAGTGAGATTCACTTTTTCTGCCTGTTCGCTCATTTGTGTAACAGATTCAATGATCTGTAATAATGCTTGGTTGGCCAGGTTTGAGTTTTCAACCCCCCGGTCTACTTCAGCGGTGCTCTCGTGCATTGCAGCGACTGCTTCTGTGACAGTGAGTTGAATGTGTTTGACAAGGTCTTCGATTTCTTTTGTGGCGGTGCTGGATCGTTCTGCCAGTTTGCGTACTTCATCTGCCACAACAGCAAAGCCTTTTCCGGCTTCTCCGGCGCGTGCGGCTTCAATGGCGGCGTTTAGCGCGAGTAAATTTGTTTGATCGGCAATTTCAGAAATGGTCTCCAGCATCACGCCGATGTTCTGCGAGATCTGTCCCATTTCTTCCACCTTCTTGGAAGACAGGTTGACTTGAGTCAGGATGGCAGACATGCCTTCCAGGTTGATTTGCATGGCCTGTTGACCGTCTGCTGCATTCTTTTGAGCGCCAACTGAATTTTCCGCGACGATGCTGATTCCCTGGGTTACTTCGTCGATGTCCTGATTGATCCGCGCGGTCGATTCAGCAGTGAGATTCACAGCTTCTGACTGATCGGATGCACCTTTTGCGACACCATCGATTGCGCGTGACATCTGCTCCACCGATTGGGAGGTTTGAGTGATCGATTCCGTCTCCTGCGAAATACCGCGCGCGATTTGTTGAATCGTATCCGCAATTTGTTCGGTGGCTTGCCCCGAAGTCAAGGCACTTTCTTCCAGTTTTTTGGATGCAAGGTCGAGTGATCGGGCGCTTTCAATGACTTGCGATAAAGCTTTGTTAAGATTAAGCAGCATGCGCTTGAAGGCAATTCCCAGTGTGTCAGTTTCTGAAAGTGTATTAACTTTTTCTGACAAGTCTCCATTTGATAGACGAATTGCTGTATCAGCTTTATTTTTAATGTAAGCAAGCAAAGCTTGTAAAGACTTGGCAATTTGTCCAATTTCATCGCTGGAGCTTATTTCGATTTCACAATCCAGATCACCGGTTTTTACCAAATAATCGACTTCTTTGGCGATTTGATGGATCGGCTTGGTTGTAATGTGTGCGAGTACCAGACCTAAAGCAGCGGCAACAATTGCAGATGCATTCCCTAGTAATACCAATATCTGATTTCGTTGCCTGACCATCACTTCAATTTTGTCAACCTGATCAGTATATTGGGATATCTGACCGATATAAGTAGAATGGTTGAAGATCTGATAAACATGGATAGTTGCCAGGGAGATCATGGCGGCGATCAGAAGAGAAACCACCATTTTTGTTGCGAAATCAAATTCTTTCCATAATCGAAAAATGAAAAAAACGGCGACAAAGGTTAAGAGAAAAGCAAAACCCATGACGATTATCTGGGTAGATGTGTCAGTGGATGGCCTGCTCCTGGATCCAAAGAAATCAATGGCGGAGCAAATATTTCCGAGTATGATCCCGAGAATAATCCCCTTTGAAATATGTTTTGTCGGAAGCAGCAGCATCGAAAAAACAACACCGATCACCATTACCATCAATGACATTTGAAAGCCTATTTTAGACCTGTCCAGGACCTGCATGATACCCATCTGGAAAAACGCAGCGCCCAGACCAAGAAAGAAAACGGACCAGGTATGATTTTTCCGTAAAAGGAAAATCATAATTATTGTGATCAGTACCGTAACAAGATTTGTATATGTCGAGGGAGTAAAATTCTTTCTGAGTATGGCGGTACCAAAAGAGATGATGCTGAAAATCAATAAGAATACACTTAATCCGATCGCCCCTGTTTGTTTCCTGTCCTTTTTATCAACCATTATTATCCTCCTGCTCAATGCAATGTTCTATGAGTAATATTTTAAATTGGGGAATTAAGGAATCCGTTTTATTTAGTTTATACTTGCTCCAATAAGGAAATCTCGAATTCTTTTGTACGTTTAAGTGACAATGAGAAACAACCAGTAAAAAACAATCAACGCCTGCATTGTTGAATAAATTAGTTTTAGTGGACGAGTAAAAAATGATTTGCCATGCTTTTTTAAGTTTATGATTCACGATAAACTGTAAATAGTTGACACAAACTTGGTAATAAAAACGGCAATAAGAATTTGTAAAGAAAAAATTAAATTAGGTGCAATCGGCAATAATATAATATTTACCAAATAACATGATATAATCTAGACAGTCTAGACAGATTACTAGTGAGGTAGTGATGGAGAACGAGTGGCAATTACAGGAAGCCAAGAATAAATTAAGTGAAGTGATCAATCTGGCTTTATCCAACGGACCGCAATTAATTACACGTCGTGGTGAAAAAACAGCGGTACTGCTTTCTTATGAAGATTATGAAAAGTTGTGCAAGTCACAAGGCAAATTATCGGAATTCTTCCGTGAGTCTCCATTATCTGGTTCGGTTTTTGGCAGGGATGGAGGAAAACCGGGGGAAGGGTTGACGTTGTGAGGTATTTGCTGGATACTCCGCTGTTGGCCGAATTGGTCCGGGCGCATGCGGACGATTGGTCTGCCCATTGGATCGATGCCATCAATGAAGAAGATATCTTTATTAGCGCCATCACGGTTGGAGAGATCGTTCATCACATAGAAAACGAAATAGATCCAAGTCGCCGAGAAGCCCTTTATCACTGGCTCAATGAAGACCTGCTGGTGCGCTTCTATGGAAGGATCATCACACCGGATTTGGATATTTTAAGTGAATGGGGAAAAATCAACGCAGAATGTGAAAAATCAGGGAAAACGCTCTCGGCAGTGGATGCGATGATCGCAGCTACGGTTCGGGCCAGGGGGTTGGTATTGATCACTTTTAATCGTGAAGTCTTTTTAGGGATTGGGATTGAAGTATCCGATCCATGGCGGGGATAATTCATATAGAAGTTGTTGATTTAACCGCCGTAGTCTTTCTGCAAAATCCTGAATGAAATGAAACCGACTAACAGCGGCAGCCATAGGGTAACAGCCCTGTAGGTCAATGTGATCAACATGGCTTTGCCGAAGGGTACGCGCAAGGTAGTCAGCGCCAGCGGGAAGATACCTTCCACTACACCGACACCGCCGGGGGTGGGGGAGATGTAATAGAAGAGCTGACCGATGCTGAATCCGCCAATGATTGTTCCCACAGAGAAGGGCACGTTTAAAGCCATAAATGTAAAAGCCAGGATGCAGATCAATATGGCTTTATTGTTCAGCGCAAACAGGAACGGCCAGACGATTTTCTTGGGATTGCTTCTTATGGTCTTAATACCATCTGCGATCTCGACGGAGAGGTTATAGGCATGATCCACGTTGATCAGGTCGCGGTGGAAGAATCGTTTGAGCAGACGGTTGATGAATTTTGAAACGCCGACCAGAAGCCTGCCAAGACGGTCTTGAGATTTATACCCCAGATATAAAACAACTGCATCAGCAACCGCGATGGAGAGCATGAATAAAGCCGCAGAGATTTCTCCGGCCGAAATGTTATTCCTGCGGATCAGTACAATAAACCCGAAAGTCACTACACATAACAGGGAAGCATATTCATATAACAGATAGAGGATGCCAACCACCAGTACCCGCCCGGAGGACAGGTTACGCTGTCTGGCCGAATCAATGAAGACGGCCATTCCGCCTACTCCTCCGCTGGGAGCGATCATACTCACAAAGGTTGCGGCCGTGCTCATCAGGAACAGGCGCCGGCGGGTCTCGGTCATGCCCACAAGTTGATAGATCGATCCATAAACCACAGCGGAATTAAAAAGACACAGCAACTCGAAAAGAATCGCAATAAGCAGGAAGGGCAGGTTCCCCTTGCGTAACGTTTCTATGATTGACTGGATCTGGGTGAAGCTGACCACCACGTATAATATGGCTAGGATGATCACGATCACCTGAATGATTTTTCTCATTTGAGGACCTTGTGTACAAATTCCCGGTTCTGTCTATTTCGATTCTCTCAATTTCCTAACTATAACGGTTTTCTGAATAACTGAATAGGGACGTCAATACTCCCTTTTTTGTTATATGATTTCCGCCAAAATGGGCTTGATGGGGTAAAATTGCATACGCGGCGATGGAGTCCGCCCTTAAATGCCTCGTTGCTGATGACTCCTGATCTTTCTCTAGGAGTACATCCAGTGCGTGACATCCTTATTATTGGTGCGGGTGGATTCGTTGGCGCGGTCCTGCGTTATCTTGCTATTCTTTCCATGCAGCTTTTTAAGACCAAATCCAGTATTCCCCTGGGCACCTTGTTGGTGAATGTGGTGGGTTGTCTCTTGATCGGTTTCCTGGCCGTCATGGCGGAGAACAGCAGCCTGATCTCGGCTGAAACGCGCAACTTCCTCATAGTGGGAATTTTGGGGGCTTTTACTACTTTTTCAACTTTTGGTTATGAATCGGTCAGTCTGCTGAAAGACGGAATGAGCTTGCATTTTGCCCTTAATATAGGCCTGCAGCTTGTTTTGGGCTTTTTAGCGGTATGGGCTGGCATGAGTCTGGCAAAGTTGTTTCAAGTTCGTTTCTAATTTTCTCAATTCCAAAATGATGTGATATTTGTCACTAGATACTTCAATGAACATTGAAGTATTATTCTGACATGCAAAAATCAACTACAAGTCTGGATGAAATCTCAAGTATCTTCAAGATCCTAGGAGATCCGACCAGATTAAAATTATTCAGCATTTTGCTCACACGGGTTCATTGCAACTGCGAACTTGGATCGCTGACCGGATTACCTAATAATTTGATCTCGCATCACTTGAACGTGTTGACGAGAGCAGGTCTTATAAATTCCGAACGAAAACCTGGTGACGCTCGTTGGAAATATTATTCGGTAAATCGCGATTTACTCGACCAATTCCAACGGGCTTTAGACATTTTTTTAAACCCTGAGCCGATTCCTGATCGGGAACCGGTTTGTCCACCATGCAAAAAAAAGAATTCCACAAAAAATTCCGGGGAGGATGATCATGAGCAAGTTTGAGAAATACTTATTCGTTTGGGTGGCACTCTGTATGGGGGTTGGTTTGTTGCTTTCGCAGACCATTCCCGGTATTGGAGAGACGATCAATTCCTGGCAGGTCAAAGGGATATCGATCCCGATCGGGATTTGTCTGTTCCTGATGATGTATCCTGCGTTACTGAACCTGCAGATCTCAGAGATCAAGAAACTGCGCAAGTCACCCAAGCCGATCATTCTGACCCTCTTATCCAATTGGATCATTGCACCCATTGTCGCGGCCGTACTTGCCAACATTTTCCTCAAGGGTTATGAACAACTGGTTGTGGCCATTATCCTGTTGGGTTCCAGCCCTTGCACTGCCATGGTTTTGGTGTGGGGGAAACTGGCTGACGGTAACCAGGAACAAAACGTGATTACCACCAGCATCAATACCATTACCATTATGTTCTTGTATGTTCCGGTCGTGTCGCTTCTGACGGGAATTCAGAACATCAGCATCGACCGCTGGGCTTTGTTGGTTTCCGCGCTGATCTTCATCGGAGCACCGCTGGTGATTGGGATCGTCAGTAAACGGGTATTGATCAACAAGAAGGGCGAAGAGTGGTTCCATGACGTATACCGCCCTGTGGTTGGAAAGATTGCCATTGCGGCGCTGTTGATGACTTTGGTGGTGCTTTTCTCGTTGAACGGCGAAGTGCTGATCAGTAATTTTGATCTGCTTGGACTCGTCTCCATCCCGCTTTTACTCGGGTTTGTCATTGTGGTGGGGATCAATCTGGTGTTATCCAGGATCTTTGGCCTTCAATACAAAGAAGGGATCATCACTGTTTTGATCGGCTCTTCCAGCCATTTTGAGATCGCCATTGCCTCGGCTGTTTCAATTTACGGTGTTGGTTCCCTGGCGGCGCTGGGCACCACCATGGGACTCTTTTGGGAAGTTCCCATCATGCTTGGGTTGGTCCAGCTTGGCAAGTATCTGCATAAAAAACATTTTTGGAAATCTGAAACCACGGCGGCAGTTGCTGCTAATTAAAAGGAGTAGTTAATGTTAACCATAAAAATTTTGGGTGGTGGATGCGCGAATTGCAAACGTCTGGAACAGATCGCGCGCAAGGTTGTGGAAGATAATCAAATCGAAGCCGATTTTGATCATGTAACCGAGTATCCGGACATTATGAAATATGGTGTCATGAGCACACCTGCTCTGGTTGTAGATGAAAAGGTGCTGTGTTCGGGCCGCATTCCTTCGGAATCAGAAGTGAAAACCTGGCTAGTCGCGGGATAATGCCATGAGTGATATGTCTCAAAAAGAAGTTTCCGGTAAGAATATGAAACTTCTTTTCCTTCTCTTGGTAATAACCGCGGCCTGGATTGCAGCGTATAACCTGATCGGACCGCTGGCGAATTGGCTCTCTTATAGCGCACTAAACCTTCAACAGGGCTCCCACCTGGGGGACGCGGTCGCCTTTTTCTTATATGACGTCCCAAAGATCCTGCTGCTGCTTTCCGGGATGATTTTTCTCATTTCCATCCTGCGTACATTTTTCAGCCCGGAGCGCACACGCGCCTTGCTGGGCGGCAAACGGCAGGGGATTGGAAATGTATTGGCGGCCATGCTGGGCATTGTGACGCCGTTCTGTTCTTGTTCTGCCGTGCCGCTCTTTATCGGCTTTGTGGAAAGCGGCATCCCTCTGGGAGTGACTTTTTCATTCCTGATCGCAGCCCCGACGATCAATGAAGTGGCAGTTGTGATGCTGTTTGGGTTATTCGGCTGGAGGGTTGCCGGTCTTTATGTAGTGACAGGATTGATCATTGCCATTTTTGCCGGTATGATCATCGGTCGGCTGCACCTGGAAAAATACGTTGAAGATTTTGTTTGGCAGATCAAATCCAGCGGTGGCGGTGTGGAGGAGCATCTGACCTGGCCGGACCGAGTCAATCGTGCCTGGCAGTCCGTCCGCGAGATCGTCGGCAAGGTCTGGCCATATGTGATTGTTGGTATTGGTATCGGCGCTGCAATCCACGGGTATGTGCCCGAAAGCGCACTGGCCGGCATTATGGGCAAAAAAGCCTGGTGGAGCGTCCCCGCGGCAGTGTTGTTGGGTGTCCCGCTTTACACCAACGCGGCCGGTGTCATTCCGATCGTCAGCGCATTGATGGAAAAGGGAGCCTCACTCGGAACCGTTTTGGCTTTCATGATGTCCGTGGTTGGGCTGAGCCTGCCGGAAATGGTCATTCTACGCAGAGTGCTAAAACCGAAAATGCTGGGGATTTTCATCACGATCTTGGCGGTGGCATTTATTCTGACAGGATACCTGTTTAACCTGGTATTGTAAGATCTTCCTAAGATCCTTATGACGCTTGCCCATTATAGTAGTACTTGTTACGGGCAAGCGTTCTTATTTGGCTATAACCCCCAAAAAAATCACACGAGTAACACTTGACTTTTGGATTTTGCTTGATATACTATAATTAACTTTGTGATACAAAGTTATTAGTGAAACGGAGTAAAAATGTCTTCAAATCTGAATCTCAAAGAAATCGAAAAACGGGCATTTCGTTCAACCTATCAGGATGGCTTGTGGGATATTTATTATGGTCTTATGGTGATGCTGATGGCATTGTTTCTTTCCCGTCCCGCGGATGGGTTTGGGTGGTTAAACCTGGTTTATCTGGCAGCAGGGTATATGGCAGCCTTCTTACTCTTTAAGACCGGCAAGAAATATATCACGATACCACGCCTGGGACAGGTAACCTTTGGAAAGATACGTAAGCAAAAGAATCGAACAATGAGCATTATTTTGGGCGTTTTCATATTCTTTCAGATCTTGCTTCTGATTGCCACCGTATTGGCACTGGTGAATCCTCAAGTCGGGAACTGGTTCGATCGGCAATTAGCAGGAAAAAACGAATTACTACTGGTTTCGCTTGTAGCCTCGATAATTTTGTGTGTGTCTATGTCGGTTGTGGCATATTTTCAGGAATTTATACGTGGTTATTACATTGCCATCATGATGGCTGTGGCCGTATTTTTGATTCTTTTCCTGGAACGACCAATCTTCCCCATTTTAGTTGGATTGCTGATCATCATTCCCGGGCTGGTTTTGTTGTTACGATTCCTAAAGAAATATCCCTTACCCAAAAAAGAGGTCGATCATGACTGAGGAGAAACCTTACGGGAGTCAAAATCCAGTATTGGCGGTCGACCGGATACTGCATGAGCCGGCACGTATGCAGATAGCTGCCCTCCTTTACGTGATCGACAGCGCCGATTTTATCTTTGTGATGAATCAAACCGGATTGACTTGGGGCAACCTTTCAGCTCATCTCGCCAAGCTTGAAGAAGCAGGCTATATACAAATTGAAAAGAGTTTCAAAGGCAAACGCCCCAATACGACAATTAAAATGACAGAACCGGGCAGGGCAGCATTTAAAGAATACGCGATTAAGATGCGCCAATACTTTGACGATCTTCCTGTTTAATCAGTCATTGGATCACTGAATACCGGCCATCTTTTGAGTGACGGCATTCAATTTTTTCCAGGTTTCACGATTGTAAGAAGCTTTACCCGAATCGACCTGCTGGTTGTTCTCATCCCAATATTTTCCGCTTATGGTTTCCAGAGAAGGGTCACCTGCCAGAAAAGTATACGTCGCGGCTTGTCGTTCTGGGGTGATGGACATTTTCCGTTTCATTTTATAGACTTTTTGCTGCCATTCCGGCAGGTGGGCGATACGTTCGTCCGGCAGCGCTACATTGGTAACACGCACACAATTTATCGTCACACCGCACCCCTGTAGTTCTTCAGCCATACTGTAGGTATACATAACCTGTGCCAGCTTGGAGAGATAATAAGCGTGTTCCGGGCTGAACTTACGTTCACCGTTCAAATTATCGAATTCAATGTCCAAAAATGGATGCATGGTCAGCCCTTTTGAAGCCACAGTAAGTATGCGGCTTGGCGCCGAGGATTTAAGCAGGTCCATGAGAAGGTGGGTGAGCAATACCGGACCGACGTGGTTGGTGGCAAAGATGGTCTCAATGCCGTCGGCCGTGAGCACGGGCTTTTTCATCGAAAGGTCAAAGTTAGCCGCGTTATGGATCAACACGTCCAGGCGATGGTGTGACTTTTTAAATTCATCAGTAAATTTCCTGATGGATGCCTGAGAAGAAAGATCAAGTTGCATCAAGCTCACATTTGGGTTGGACGAGGCCGACTTTACTTCATCGAGCGCCCGGCTGCCTCGTTCCATGGACCGGCAAGCCATTACCACGTTCGCGCCCAGCCCGGCCAGTTGGATGGCCGCGGCTTTTCCGATGCCTGAATTGGCGCCGGTGATCAGGGTGGTTTTCTCTTTCATGTTGTTATTCATGTTAAATTCCTTTTGTTGGACCGGAAATGGATTCGTTTTCAGTTATGACGCGATCCCGTTTTTGAAGATCTCGATCATTTGTTGATATAGGGTTTCCATTTGATCAAGTTGAGGAGGGAGCGGTATTTCACCTTTCAGCGCTTCGATCTCACCTTGTTTACTTGAGACAAAAGTCCCGATCTCTGATAAAGCGGATACAAAGATAAAAGCAGCCACCTCGGCATCAACTGTGGAATTGATCTCTCCCTTTGATATGCCAGACTTGATCAGGTCTGCAAAATACGAAATTGTGGTTTGTTTGCCTCGGGCGACAAGGTCTGCGGGCATGGGCGCACTGCCGCCAACTGCCTTATTACCGATGCTGGCCAGCTTTGGATATTGAATTTCAAACCCTGCCATCACAGTAAACAGGCGTTGCAGTTTTTCAAAAAAGGGCAGATCCATATTTTGCGGAAAAGCTTCGCGCATCATTCTGGCTTTGGTTTCTGCGACCAACTCGAGCAGGTAGGTATATAAATCACTCTTATCTTTGAAGTATTGGTAAAGACTGCCCTTGGCAATACCCGCTCTGGCAACGACCTTTGAGACCGATGCGCTTTCATAATCGTGCTCCGAAAACTCGTCCAGGGCGCAGTCAATGATCTTTTGCCGTTTTTCATCCGGTAAATTGGAAAAAGTTGATAAGGGCATCTTGTATCCTTTCAGTGTGACCGATCGGTCATATGACCGACTGGTCACATTATACCTGACGCTGGATTTTTGTCAAGACGCGAAAGAGTTTTGAAAAATATAACTAAAAATTAATTTATCAACTTTGATTCCTTAAAAAAATAAAAAATATTACAATAGATATTGATTAAATTTAAATATTGATTAAAATAATGAAACTTTTCAAATGAGATAACGTATATTCTGTATACTAATTCTGGAGTTTACCTATGGAACAGACAATGGCAATACCAAATCAAACCAGTCCGATGAGAAAGGTCCTTGGCATCAGGGATTTTGTACTTTTGTGGATCGGTCAGGGCACTTCCATGCTTGGTGATCAGTTTCACAGTATCGCCGGTGCCTGGCTTGTCTTGCAGATGACGGGGGATCCGCTTGCCCTCGGAATGGTAATGGCGCTTTCTGGAATACCGCGGGCGATCTTTACCGTTATCGGTGGGGCAATTACAGACCGCATCTCGCCGCGCAAGATCATGCTCATTTCCGACTTTGTCCGATTGTTTGTCTCGGCATTAATGGCCGTGCAAATCTTTACAAGTACGCTTCAAGTCTGGATGATCTACGTTTATGCCGTTGTCGAAGGCATCATGGGCGGTTTGTTTGGCCCAGCTTCCATGTCTATCGTGCCCTCTGTTGTGCCGAACGAAGACCTGCAGGCCGGCAATTCGCTCACCCAGGGGACATCTTCCCTGATCGGATTTGTTGGTCCGGCTATCGCCGGCGCTTTGATCGCGGTATTTCACAACGAGATTATGGGGATGGCAGCCGCCATTGCCGTGGACGCTTTAACTTTCTTCGTGTCAGTGGTTACGCTTTGGTTGATGCTGCCGGAAAAGATCGAGAATATTACCAGGGATGAACCAAAAAATTCGAACATCATTGCGTCGGTTAAGGAAGGCTTTGGCTACATGTTCAAGGATCCCGTGCTGCGCATGATGTTCATTATGATCGCTTTGGCAAACCTGTGTTTCACCGGACCCCTGCTGGTCGGAATTCCCTTCCTGGCGGATACGCGCTTCTCCGGCGGAGCGGCGGCTTATGGCATTATCATGTCAGGCTATGCTGGCGGTAACTTGCTGGGTATTATCTTTTCAGGTGTGCTGCCGAAACTGAACAAAAAATTAGTGCGGGTATTGCTGGTGGTCATGTTTGCCAGTTTTGGTTTTGGGATCATTGCCATGAGCTGGATCTCTGCCGCCTGGCTGGCAACCGCTGACCTGTTTATTCTGGGCACGTTGAATGGTTATCTTTCCATACTATTGATCACCGGTCTACAGCGCGTTACACCCAAAGCGCTTATGGGTCGTCTAATGAGTATGATCTTGCTGGCCAATATGAGCATGATGCCGATCTCGCAGGCACTCTCCGGCGCGGCTCTGCGTTGGAGTGTCACATCGGTGTTTGTGGTTTCAGGATTGATCTTGATCTCTTTGACCTTTTTAATGGCTTTCAGTCCCACCGTTGGGAAGTTGGGTGATACTCTTTTTAGCGATTCTTCAATATAAAAGTAATTAGAAAAAATTAAAAGAATCCGTCATGATTGACGGATTCTTTGCGATTAATTGGAATCGTTATTGTTTGGGAATATACGCCAGGCCTGCAATACCGGTCAGTTTACCATTATAGAAAGCCCCGCTGATCCTATCTCCATTGGGTGCCAGCCATTCATAAATTTCTACCAATGTATTGTCTTCTGGACGATAATATGATTCTCGCAAAAATCCGGGAGATTCAAGCAGGTTGGCCATCGAGGCATAATAGATCACATAATCTTCTTTATAATCGGCATCTAATTTGTCATAGTTGGCTTGGTTCACCGTATCGAGTGCATAATCTGGTGGATAAGTATTGGACGCAATACTTTTCTTATAAACGATACCATCGGTAGTGACACTGATATAGGCTTTCATCTTTTCCGGGCCCATGTCGTAGATGTAAGTATCTGCGTGATCCGGACGCGGTTTCCAGTTTTCGGTGCTTTTTACACCTTCAATGGTCATGATCTTGTCGAGGTCTTTTAATTTTGTTTCATTGACGATAATGTTCACCCAACCTTGATAGACAGAGTCCGCCATCCATCCTGTGTAGTTTGTTGGAATTGGCATATCTTCATTTACCGCTTCTGAACTGCTTGCAGGCTCTTCCTGGTTGGGTTCTTCAGAACTGTTGGATGCCACAAACTCCTGGCCTTCGGGGAACCCGACCAATTCCACGGCGTCAATTTCAACATAACTTGTGTTCAGTACACTTTGATCAATAAAAACAACCACGCGATCGATATATAGAGGTTCATCCAACTCGATGGTTATGGTCATCACATCCGGACAACTGTCAACTTCCACAGGCTCACCGGTCCAGGCGATCCAGGCTTCCCCGTTCAGATCCACAATATCCACTTCAACAACCTGCGAAGGGCTGTAGGATTGGTAAATGTTGATCTCGGTAGGGCTGACCGGAATATCGTAGGCCAACTCGATCCAGTCTTCGCCATATGAAGTTGTTGAAGCCCATGCATTGGCATCATCCTGGCAGACGTCCACGTCAGGCATGCCGGTGGCGCGTTCTGCGGACCAATCGGTTGACGAATACTCCGATCCCGCCGTTGCAGACGAGGCCCATTGCCGGATCTCTTGGGGTTCATTGCTCAACGCGGGGAAAACCTCATTATTATCGCTGACACTTGCTGTATATGGAGCAGCTTCAAAAAATGTCACCGAATCAAGGACGGCATCAAAAATTGATTCCACATCTTTCCATTGATCTTTGGGAGCCAACGCCATCAATACAAATTCCTGTTTTGGTGATACCATGGCAAGATAGATTTTCCCCTTGATACTGACATCATGATAATCGCCTGAAAGATCGGCCAGAAGTCCGCTTACGCCGTCGACTTTCGTCTTCTTGGGCTTGCCTATTTCGATGGTGGATGCTTGCGATTTCATATTTTCAAGCAAATCATCATTGGTCATTTCCTGTTCCATCAAGCCGCCCATTACCATTATTCCAGGCCCTGTTTCAGCGGTGGCTTCCGGAGCGGACATATTTACAATTCCAAATGTATCTTCAAATGAATAATCATTCACTTTGTTCAGTGAAAAACCCCCATCTTCACTACGGTATTCTTCTCCCAGTAGGCTGGACGTCTTTTTCCCCAAATTACAGGCTATTGACAATATTCCTAAAACCAATAATAGGATAATGATGGATTTCAATTTTCTCGTCATTTTTCTCCTCGTTCTACTCAATCGTTCTAATTGGATTTAAAAACAAATTGAAGTATTATCTTTCTTGGCTTATTCAAATAGAATGTTATTTTTTTTTGAATAGCACCTCCCAGGTAACCGGTCCAACCACTCCATCTACTTCCAGCCCATTATCCTGTTGAAAATGGATCACAGCCGATTCGGTGAGCTTCCCAAATGAACCGTCAGCGATACCAAGTTCTGAATATCCCAATTCCAACAGACGGTTTTGAAGTAACAAAACATCATCACCCTGCATATTAGGATTTGATAATTTAAGTGTTCTTGAGAATGCTGGCATTGTTGCCGTTGGAGTCAGCGTAGGGGTCGAAGATGCAGTGGGACGCGGTGTAGAGGTAAAAATTGGCGTGGCAGTTCGCTGAATGGGAGTAATCTCATAATCTTCGATACCAACTCTTTCAACAGTTCCACTGGATTGGTTATATACCCATAAAAAGTTGGATTCCTGGAGCATCAAGGTGTGCTGGTCTCCATGCAGTTCGATCATCCTGCCTGAGTTCCCCAGTTCTGGTGAATATCCAACCACGCTGCGTGTTTCTTCGTCGGCGATCCAAAGAATGTTATTTCCGTAAACCATGCTGGTGGGACTATTGACAATTGGATCCAGGGTAATTGTGACGCCCGTATCAAGATTCAATTGTGAAATGACGCCGTCATAATTTACCGTCCATAGCAAGGTGCCGTCGGTTTCCGGGAAATTATTAAATAAATTATAGACAGCGTAACGTGAACGGCAGGCGCTTCCTTTGGGACTAAAAGCATTTACCGAGGATTCACCTAAATACCAGAAACACTGACCGTCAAACACCATCTTCCCGCTGGCCAGAAACCCAATCGTCTGCGAACCGATCGGTTTTGCTGACGAACTGTCGATCGCATATACTTGATCGCTGGCAGCCACCCAAACGAGGCCATTCGCAGCTCCCATTCCTGAAGCAAAAAAACAAAAACCTTCAGGACAATTGGCAAATTCGAATGGAGCATAGGCAACGCCAGTTTCCGGATCAACCATTTGTAAAAGCGGCGTTGGGTTCCCTTGTCCGTCATTGGGATACAGCACCCAGAGTTTGCCATTGGCAAAGATCATGTTGGCAATTTCTGCGTTTTGAGTCAAATAATCCCTGGGGCGAATGCTGATAACTGCTTCAGCCGGGTGCGCGTTTGGATCGATACGGAGCAGATAATTTTCGTAATAACTGGTTCCCCTACTGATGGCCATCCATAAATTTGATCCATCCCATGCCATGGCTACTGCGCTTGGATCAACGGTGTAGAGTGCCGTTTTCCAGGTATCCACGCTTTCCCCGATATCATTTTTGATCCATTGAGGGATCGGACTGAAAAGAGTTTTCCAGGTTTTTAAGTCAGGGATTCCGGATGGTGCCACCCCGATATCTTCTTGAAAGGCAATCAATGCGTCTTTTGTTTTGGGCCCAAATGTTCCGCTCGTCCATTCTGAAAAAGTACTTGGTTCAATATATCCGAGTGATGCAAGCCTGTCTTGTAAAACGTGATCGTCGTAATAAGGTGCACTTGAATTGTCAGTTGCCACCTTGGCCGGAAAGGGCGGGGGAATGTAGTAACGTATGGCTTTTTCATCCTCAAGGACAGCACGGGTCTCGGAGTCAACAACTCCACTTATGTTCAAGTTGTTGCGTAATTGGAAATGTTTCACCGCGGCTTCAGTTTGAATGTCGAAGAATCCCTCCACGATGCCTACTTCCCAGTAGCCTAAAGAAAAGAGCTGGCTTTCAAGCCAAAGAACATCGTTACCTTCGCTGCCAATTTGCAGTTCAGTAAATGAGTTTGTTGGTCTTTGTGTTGGTTTGACTGTATTTGTGGGAGAAGAGATATTTGTTTTTGTTTGTTCCAAAGAGGGTGTTGCAGTGGCTTCTTTTATTTCTGCTGAAAGAGGAGGAGATTCTTCTTGCTTTTGACAACCGATAATTACGAAAAAAAACAAGAAAACGGAAAATGATAACCGATAAAATTTTCTCATATTTCCCTCTCATTAGTAGATAATGTATTTATGTTTTTTTATAATACAACAAAAAGACTTGTTATTTTCAATTTTTTTGTAGTTGATTTCTAAAAATTTCAATCAATTTAGAAAGCCACAAAAAAATGAAAATATTGTAAAATTTTTTTATGGATACTTATATGGCAACTGGTAAGGGCGAAATTACTTTGCGTCCAGCCCGTGACACGGACGCGCCGGCTTTCCGCGATCTCAGGCTTGAGGCGCTTAAGAAACACCCCGAATCTTTTACATCTGACTATGCCATGACCTTTGCATTTCCCTCCACGTTTTGGGAGCAGCGCTTGCATGATATTGATCAATCAGGCGCTGTTTTTTTTGCGGACAGTGAAAGCGACCTGATCGGCATGTGCGGCATACACCGAGAGGCATCACCGAAGCTGCAGCACACCGCCAGGATTTGGGGAGTCTACGTCAAGGAAGAATGGCGTGGCTTGCAGATCACCGAAGGGCTGATCTCGCGTTGTACAGGCTGGGCGCTTGAAAAAGGGGTCAAGATCATCAAGTTGGCGGTAGTTACCAACAGTACACGAGCTATAAAAACTTATACCCGTTGTGGGTTTACCTCCTATGGTGTGGAGCCTATGGCGCTCTGTATCAATGGCATCATGTACGATCAAATGTTGATGTCGTTGAAGGTTGGCTGATCAAATACGAAATGTTAAAAAAAAGTTTATGTGAAACAGGTTTCTTTTGAAATCTTTTGCTTGAAGTACATTTGAATTTCTCCTGCTGCCTTTTTTTTATGGGAAAAACCCATATATTTGATTTTGACGATATATATCCTTGAAAGCTTGTTATCTTCAGAAAAATGAATAGATAATAATGGATCTCAAGTAGTATCTTGTGAATTTGAATAATGAGACATAAAATGGTTCAAATCTAAATATGGAGGGAATTATGACTTATAAAATTTTTATGAGTTATTCATCAGAGGATAAAAAGCTGGCGGATGTTATTGATCGAAATCTTAATAATGCGTTTAATACAAATCTAAGTATATTTTACGCAGCTGACGAGATCATTGGTGGAGAATTATGGAAGTCTAGAATTCAGGAAGGATTAAATACCTCAGATGCGATTATTAGTTTGTTTACTCCCAACAGTATCGCAAAACCTTGGCTATATATTGAATGGAGTGCCTTTTGGATCAACAATAAAAAGTATTTCCTTTTACTGGCTGATGGCGTCAAATGGCAAGATTTAATTCACCCGATGCAGGATACTCAAATTATCAACCTCCATGATCTTGAAAGTGTAAAAAACTTTTATAAAGCACTGGCCTCAGAAAGTAAAGTACAGAAAATACCTTTTTCGAATGCGAAGATTTTTTATGAAGAGATTGATTTGGTTTGCAAAGAACAAAGATTTGAACGAGAAACAAAGGAATACAACGAATATTTAAATAAATTGGATTTTTTGCCGGAAAGTGATGCTGAAAAAGAAAAAATTGCAGAATACTTTTGTGACAAAGGAGAAACAGAAAAATTTATCCATGTAGTAAAGAATATGCGCGACGATTCTGTGAAGACCTCCTATGCAATCCAATTGGTAAAGAAAGGTGAGCTTGAATGTGCTTCTGAAATAGCGGAAAAAATACAAGGGAATGAAAGATTAGTTGATATTGCAAAAGTATTCATTGACTACAAGTTTGAAGAAACAAAAGAATTAAAAGACATTTTGGAAAGCCTAAGTATAAATAATCAAACTGAATTTAAGAAAGTAATCGTTTATATGATGGACAGGGGGATGCAATACACTCCACTTTTTTCTTTTATGAAAAGAAAGCTCATTAATCATGCGGAAATTCGAAAAATTGCAATTCGTATGATTACAAAAGGAAACTACAAAGAACCTTTATTCATGGAATTAATAAACAAGATTCGCAAAATCAATCAGCCGGAATTATTTAATGTATTAATGGCATTAAAGGATGTTGATTTTGGTTATTTTCGCGAACTTATTGAAAATGGAATCATTACGAATCACGATTTATTGGATGAGTTAAGAACCTATCTCAATGATCCGGATGAAGAAGATAAGCCCTAACAAATAAAATTGCAACAATCCTGTTTGAGATAGACATATTCAAATGTATTGCCTTGAAAACATGAAGTGGCTTTAAGCCTGCTTCAAAAAAGAAGTTTTTTAATCATTCAGGAAGATAAATTCTTCTTTTTTGTGGCCTTATTCTCATACATGGCGCGGTCAGATTTTTCTAATAAATCTTCCAACGAGATGGGATTCGTCCAGTCATATTGGGCCGTACCAATGCTGAAGCTCAATTGATATTCCCTGTTTTGTTGTGATATAAACTTTTCACATTGAGATTCCAGCCGATTTTGCATGCTGTTCCTGGAATTTTCATTATTTTCTATTGCCAAAATGGTAAATTCGTCTCCGCCAATTCGTGCGATGATATCTGACGAACGAAAAGACCTTTTTAAAATGATCCCCATATCGATCAATGCCTGATCCCCCGCAGCGTGTCCAAGAGTATCGTTGATTCGTTTCAATCCATCCAGGTCAATAAAAAATAAAAGGGCATTCTTCTTGATCCGGGTACAAAAATTGAATAATTGTTCGGATAAGATAAAAAAACCTCTTCTGTTGGATAAGTCTGTCAATTCATCATTCAACGATAGTTCTTGAAGTTCTTTTTCGATTATCTTTCTTTCGGTAATGTCATGCATCACCAATAGATAACCGATTTTATTTTTCTGATCGTTCCGAAGAATGGAAATATTAACCTCGAATTCGGAGGTTTTTCCATTTTTCTCAATCTGAGTTTCAATGCACTTATTACACTCCAAGGGTTCGAGCATGGAAATATTTATCTTTTGGAGATTCAGCTTGTTTACGTTTTCACCAATTGGGTCAACTTTCCATTCAATAATTAAGTGGGTTTTTGGATTTAAATCGACGATTCTGTATTGATCATCTAAAACAATAACGCCGTCAGCCAGGGTCTCTATCAATGTCTCACGGGCGATAGGCACAAGGTCGAATAATTTGTAACGAAAAATGGCGTAACTGATTGCAGTTCCCCAAAACGTGTAGACAAACGGATTCAGGTCAAGAGATTTTAATTCGGGAATTAATGAAATATTGCTGAGATAAACTAAATAGAAAAAATATAAGACAAAAGATGCGCCCAAAATGATATTGGTCTGTTTGATGTAAAGTGAAGAGGCATATTTCCTTTTTTTGATCAATAAAAATGTACTAAGGGAAACCATGGTCAGGTTGTACGCAACCACCACGAAATACAATGGCCCTTTTTCAAATTGCAGCAAAGGGATTAAGCTGTTTTCTTCAATTTCTGCGGTATGGTATATCAATTGTAAGGAATTGTCGAATAATTTGATAATTAGAAAGATAATTGGCAGCAAAAACACGAGCGCAATGCTTTTCTTGTTCATCCATGCGTCGTTTTTTGTGAACCGGCTTGCAAACAACAGGTAGAGTGTCGGAAAACTGACAATACCGAAATATTCGATCTTGTTCCAGAACAGCATTAAAGACAGTTCGTGGCTGCTGAGTTCAAAACTATAGGCCAACACATAAATAGACATGGAAAGCATAAAAGCGCTGAATGTTCGCGACCCATTTGTGGGTCGAAGCTGCCATGTATAGACCGCGATCATAATGACCATGATGGCGAAGATAAAAACCAGTAATGCAAATAGATTCATCGTCATATGCAAAATCCGGGTCGGACTACTAAAAATAAACTAAGACAAATTACCCTTTAATATTATTGCAAGAAAAGTGCCAATTCAGCGACCTTTCTTCTGCTACACTTCATGTTTTTCGGCCTTATAAACCTCTGGAGTGTAATATTCAAATTTATATTAGAATAATTCTGTAATATCCAGAAGATTAAAAAAGGAATACGATTATGTCACATCCACTAGTTGACCAACTCCGATTCACTCGCGGTGAATTCAAAAGAGCGCTCAAAGGGCTGACCGACGAAGAGGCTGCCAGACGGTTCATGCCCATGAATTGTATTGCCTGGAACGTAGGCCATCTGGCCTGGCATGAACAGCGATACTTCGTCACTTTCGGTCTGGGAGAGATTCCATTTCCCGAACTGAATAAGCTCTATGCCTACGGTGCGCCTGCCAGCACCCCTAATCTGCGGGAGATGTTGGCTGTTTGGAAAAAGATCACCAAAGCCGCTGATCCGTACCTCGATACATTAACAACTGCCAAATTACAGGAACAGGTTATCAAGGACGGAAAACCGATTAACCGCTATTGGGGTAATCTGCTGCAAAGAGTGATCTATCACTACTGGTATCATACCGGGGAGAACTCGGCCATCAGGCAGAACCTTGGACATACTGGTTTACCGCAGTTTGTGGGGAATATCGACTCACAAGCGCCGTATCGACCGGAATAAAAGCAGAGTCGGAAATCTTTACGATTTCCGACTCTTTGTGTATTCTCCTCCCAATAATCTTGGGAAAGCCTTACATCAATGCTGATGGTTCATGCGATTGAACGGCTGCCATTTCTTTTCCGGATTTTCGATCTTCAACGCCCGAGCTGGATACAAGCCAGCCGTGCAGCTTGTCTGTGAACAATACCAAAGGCCATAAGAAAACGATACGCAAGACGTCAACGGCAAACTGAAGCCACTGGAGCCACCCGAAATTTTTCGGGTTCACGTTGTTCAATTGAATGCGTGTAATGACGACGCCCATGACGATGTAAATGAACAAAGGAATTGAAAAGGTGGATAGCGATTCACGAAACATAATTTACCTCTCGATCTTGCTGTAGAAAAGCAACTTCTTTATTGATGGTTCTATTCTAAGAGGTTTTCGACGATCAGGTAATTACCCATAAGGGCGATTTTTACGCCCCTTTGCTGTCGTATAGACATCGCGAAATAGCATTATTTTGGCAGTTTTTCACCTTCCGCATTACCCATTTGGGTAATGGTGTTTTTGATTGAGAAAAAAGGAGGCCGGCGATATTGCCGGCCTCAATTGGATCAACTTGAAATTATTCGACCTTACGCCTTGTCCAGGCTGGGGACTACGTCTGGGGCATATGCTTCATTGCCATGCTCGGTCAGATCGAGACCTTCAATTTCTTCTTCTTTACTGACCCGCAGGCCGAAGATACCCTTGAGCAGACCAAAGAAGAGGATGTAACCGGTGATGACGCACCACACACCAACGGCCCCGACACCGATCAACTGCGACAACAGTTGGCCCGCGTCACCGACGATCAAACCGGTTACGCCGTTTTCTGTGGCGAACAGACCGATGGCCAGAGTTCCCCAGATACCATTCATCAAGTGGACGGGCACCGCACCCACGGGATCGTCGATCTTCCATTTCTCAAGCAGCAGCGTACCGTAGACTACGATCACACCGGCAATTACACCGATGACAATGGAATAGACCGGGGTTACAAAAGCACAAGGTGCGGTAATGGCAACCAAACCTGCCAAAACGCCGTTTAAAGCTGTCGGGAGATCGGGTTTCTTAGCAACGAATAACCAAGAGATCACCATGGCAACCAGACCGCCGGCCGCCGCGGCGATATTGGTATTGACGGCCACCAGGGCGATCACGTCAGCATTGATGCCATCCGCTGCGAGTTGTGAACCGGGGTTGAAACCGAACCAGCCAAGCCAGAGGATGAAGACGCCCAACACAGCCAGAGTGATCGAATGACCGGGGATCAAGCGTGCTTTGCCTTCCTTGGTGAACTTGCCAAGGCGGGGACCCAACGCAATGGCGCCCATCAAGCCAAGCCAGCCGCCGACACTGTGCACAACGGTGGAACCGGCGAAATCTTTGAAGCCGGCGCCGAAGGGCAGGGTTGAAAGCCAGCCGCCGCCCCAAATCCAGTGACCTGAGATCGGATAGATGATAGCGGTGATGAAGAAGGAGTAGATCAGGTAGGATTTGAATTTCGTCCTTTCAGCCATGGCTCCGGAGACGATGGTGGCCGCGGTTCCTGCAAAGACCAATTGGAAGAACCAGAAGGCCATCAGGGGCAGTCCGGCAACATCGGCGTTGTTGGACAGGAAGAAGTTGTCAATCCCGATCCATCCGCCGGCGGTTGTCCCGAACATGAAGGCGTAACCGGTTGCCCAAAAGGCCAGCGTTGCGAAAATGAAGTCGATCAAATTCTTGAAGAGAATATTGGTTGTATTCTTGGCGCGGGTTAAGCCTGCTTCGACCAGCGCAAAACCTGCCTGCATCCAGAACACCAGGAACGCGGTTACAAGCACCCATACGGTGTTTAACCCTCGTGTCAGGTTGGCGACGTCCTCGCCTGACTGAGCGTGAACTGGTTTAACGGCGATCAATGCAGCCGCCACGGCCGCCGGGATGACTACCCAGCGCATCCATTTAATGGATTTGAGTAAAAACGGTTTTGTTGCTTTCATTTGAATATTCCTCCTTACAAATATGAATTCAAAGATCAGATGAAAGCCAATCAACGGTTTTAATACCAGCCAATGAGACTTTTCATCAGTATCAACACAGAAGCAATCACCATCCCGACCAGCGTTGCCGGGGCAGCTTGCTGGATCCAACTTTTCCATCCCACCTTTCCGTGATGACGCTCAAGATAACCGTAGGCGACAACGTTGGCGGATGCTCCAATTGGGGTCATGCTGCCGCCGATATCCACGCCCAGGGCCAGCGACCAGACCATCAGTGACAAAGCCGGCATTCCGGGCAGAGAAGCCAGGTCTTTCAACACGTAGCTCATGGCCAGTGCCAATGGGACGTTATCAACCACGCCGCTCATCACTCCCGGCAGCCAGTGCAGCACCATGATCAACACTGCCTCATGACTATCGGCAAGCCGCGCAAAACTCTCGGCAAGACCCTCGAAAATATGCACCTTTTCAAGGCCGCCGATAAGGATGAACAGGCCGCAGAAGAATAAAATGCTTTCACCATCCAGTTTGAGGATGACCCTTTTTTTATGTTTGTCTTTCAAAAGGAAGATGGCAATTGTTGCCGGCAGTAATGCTGCGATGGCGGCATTGATCGGAATTCCAAGCGCGTGACTTAAAGGTAAGTGAAAAACCAGCAGCAGCACAGCAATAATGAATCCGGTCAACCCAACCTTTGTTAAATGCGGATGAAGCTTCCCCTGGTTCAGAGACTCAATATCTTTAATGGTTTCTGGATTCAGCCATCGTTGTGATTCGTTCAATGCTTTGCGGTTGAGGGCGTAAAAGATGACCATCAAGATCATGGCAGTGATCACGGCGATGGGGCCGGTATGCGTGGCAAAATCCGAGAAAGAATAGCCCAGGGTTGTCCCCAGGATGACGTTTGGAGGATCTCCCACAAGGGTCGCGGATCCTCCGGTGTTGGCGCCAACGACTTCTGCGATCACGATGGGTACAGGGTCCAGCTTGAGCAGGTGACAGATTTGCACGGTCAAGGCGGAAAGAAATAACATGACCGTGATGCTGTCCATGAACATGGATAAGAAGGTGGCCATCAGGAACAGAACGATAAACAAGGCTCCCGGTTTGTAATGCACTTTCCGTGCGGCGGTCATGGCCAGCCATTTAAAAAATCCGGATTCGGTCAAAATCGAGACCAATATAAACATTCCTGCCAGTAATCCAAGCGTTTCCCAGTTTATGGTCTTGACCACGTCTTCAGGGCTCAGCACGCCAAATACAAGCAGCAGACATCCGCCCAACATGGCCACCCAATGTCGGGGGAATTTTTCACTTGCGATTGCGACGTAAACGAGAACAAAAATGATGAGGGTAATCCACATGACCTTATCCTGAAGAGTTTATTGTTTCCAATTCTAAGGAATAAGCCGCGGATAGATAATTACCCAATCGGGCGAACTATTGGGTACTAAATTTCCCTATATATAGGAGAAGTGCGAAAAAATGCTGTAATTTGTTACCCAAATGGGTGAGTCCATGGGTAGGCAGAAGAAAATTGCCCTGAGAAAAGGGTTAAGAATCGAAAATAAACGGCAGTAAGCGAGGTTGTACTATAATGTCTTATGCAAACAAATCCAGAATGAAGAGGCGGAAACATGGATGACTACGATCTCAATGAAACCGAGTACAACAAGGTTGAATATAAGCGCCTGGAAATCAAGGAATCACGCATTCAATTAAAAGAATTTAATAACTGTACCTTTGTAAAATGCAGTTTTAATGGGACTTATTTCCAGCGTTGCCATTTTCGTGAGTGTACCTTCGTAGGTTGCGATTTAAGTCTTGTAAATTTGAAAGATACATCTTTTGCCAATACCCGCTTCGCCGAATCGCAGCTGCTCGGCATCAACTGGACCCAATCAGAGTGGGCTTCAAATTCGCTGCTCAGTCGTCCGGTCAATTTTCAAAGCTGCGTGCTGAACTATTCCACTTTCATGGGATTGAACCTGGAGAAAGTGATCATCAACCATTGCGTAGCGCACGAGGTCAGTTTTGAAGATGCCAACCTGTCCTACACGGATTGCACGGGAACTGATTTTGAGAACAGCCGGTTTGCCCGCACCAACCTGACCGGCGCAGATTTCCGCAGGGCCATCAATTATCAGATCGATCCCTCGATCAATACGCTGAAACGTACGAAATTCAACTTGCCTGAAGCCATGTCGCTGCTCTATAATCTGGATATCATTTTGGATGAACCCTTGTCGGATGAGTAACCTTGATCGGTTCTATTAGTTCGATTGCATAGAAAAGGGTTGGTTGATATGACTTTTCAATGTTTTGTGTATATCGCAGTATCGTTGGACGGTTATATAGCTCGAGAAGACGGTGATATTTCGTGGTTGGAAGATGTGGGATATGAGATTACCGACGAAGATTACGGTTTCAAGAAGTTCTTCAATTCCATTGACACCCTTGTAGTCGGACGAAACACATATCAGCATGTATTAGGTTTCCCCGAATGGCCTTATGAGAACAAACGAGTGATCGTGTTGAGTCATTCACCATTGACCATCCCGGTAAAGTTATCAGACAAGGTGGAAGTCGCCAATATGAGTCCTTTGGAACTGGCAAATTACCTGGAGTCTACCGGAGCTGAAAAGGTTTACGTCGATGGCGGTAAAACCATTCAAGGCTTTTTACTGGCCGGACTCATCCAGGAAATGATCATCACGACCATCCCGGTCTTGCTCGGAGGCGGCAAGACGTTATTTACGCAGCTCGATAAAGATGTCAGGCTTGAACTGCTTGATGTAAATTCATATACGAACGGCTTTGTGCAAACCCGTTATGTGGTTAGATCGAACTGAGGCCGTTTCTTGTAATGTAGAAACAGGTCGTCTCTAAAAATGAGACGGCCTGTTTTTTTCTTGCATGATCTGTTGAAAGTTAAGATATTAAGTGAGCGCAGATATTTGAACGGATTTTATAGGTCCTAACGGCTCACCTGATGGTCTAACCTTGCGCAAAATAATCAGTCCGTAGATCAAAAGCGGAAGGGTGATCAAGAGCACGATCAATGCGGATTGTGGATCGGTCTCATGCGAACGGCTGAATGTTCCGCCTACTGAAATGGCGTTCAGACTGCCGCAGAAATCGAAGAGAAAGTGGCCGAAGATCACCGGCCAGATCGAATTGTTGCGCAGCATGCAGGCGGCGAAGAATACGCCGAAGAAGAGCGCAAACCCTGTTTGCGTCACTGCAGCCAACAGGCTGTAACGTCCCATTATGAAATTGACCAGGTGCAGCAGTCCGAAAAGAACGCTTGAACCGATCACGGTTAAATAAATACCCTTGCGGGAATTGCCCCATTTTTGCAGCATTACGGTCATCATCACTCCCCTGAAGAGGATCTCTTCCACGAAGCCCACTGAAATGTAGAGTAGCGTATAGAGCAGGATCAGTACGGGGTTTGAGGTATCCAGCCTGATCGCGCCGGTAAGCAGATCCGAGCCGTTCAGTAGGGATAGAGCAAGGATGGGCCAGATCAGCCAAAGCTGTTTCCAGCGTGCGGGACGAGTGAAACCTGCTGCTTGCAGAAGACCAAGTTTGGCCAACAGTACCACCAGCAATATGCTCACGAGGCCCTGTTCCACAATCCCTGTTACATAACAGGCGCTTTGATAATCCATGTAACTTTTCAGCCATTCTTCTGTATGGATTTCGGTGAGTATGGTTGCCAGCACCATCACCACAGTTGAAAAGAGCAGTGGAGATCGGTTGGCAATTCTTCGGATTTTTTCTGACATTTGTTACTCCTTGTTGAGTCTCTTGTTTTACCTGATTGGCATATCAGGGTTTTAGGCGCGCTTCGCCAGCCAGCGCTGCAGACGCTGGATCGAAGCTTTTCGATTTTAATTAATTAGGAAATGCTTGCCTTTATCTCATTAATTCCCTATGGCAAGCCCCATCCGGTTTTTACATCTCGTCCCTCTCAAAATACTTGGTGAGCAAAAAACTGCCGACCAGGAATTCCAGCAATATCACCGCCAGCGCAAAGAGGGTCGGAAAGACAGTGGAAAAGATCATCAGTGAACCGGAGACGGTAAGGATGTTCTGACCGCTGATGGATGGCAGGATCAGTGTCCCCCTGGCGGTCATATAGACGGCACAGAAGGTAATGATGCCGGTCAGTAGAACCACAGCCAGCAGCCCGGTAGAGAGTGCAGGCCTCTGGCGTAAAACTCGCAAACTCATCGCGGCGATAGTCGAAAACATCACGGTGCAGTCGATCATCACCAACAGGAGCACCAACCCCGGTATTCCTTTCAGATTTTGCATGCTCAGCAAGACGAATTTGCCGTTATTGCTCCAAAGTACTGACATTTGCAGGATGAACAGGCATATCAGCAGATTGATCAGTGTGGTCAGGATGATCTTACTGAGCAGCATTTTCCAGGCAGGCTGTGGCGCTGTCAGCTCCAAAAGGTGGCTTTTTCGAACGAGCCAACGGTAGCCAACATTCACAGCCAGAATCAACCCGGCGGCAAAAACGACGAACCCCAAACCGGCTGAAAGAACAACCAGTAGTTCGGATAAAACACCATTCGACTTGATCGGGATGATAACCAGCAAAAAACTGGCGAACATGCCGATCAGAAAAAGGTAATAACGGTGGATGAAATCAAGAGCATCCCATTTTAGATTTTTAAGCATGAGAAAATACCTCCAGATAACACTCTTCAACGGATTTCCCCCGGAATTCACGCACATTTTCAGACGAATCGCTTAGAACCAGCCGTCCGTTATTCAGGAATAGTAGATCATCCACAATGGTCTCAATATTCTTCACCTGATGTGTCGCGATTAAAACGGATGCGTCTTCACGTACCCCTGTCAGGATGGTCTTGATAATCTGATTCGTTCCAAGCGGATCGATGCCGGCAAAGGGCTCATCCAGGAGGTAAAGAGCCGCTTTTCGTGAAAGAGCCAGCATGATCAGCACGCGCTTGACGGTGCCTTTCGAGAGGGCGGTTACTTTTTTGCCCGTGTCCAGCCGTAAAGACTCGCATAACTCTCCGGCGCGCTCCTTGTCAAAATCCGGGAACATATCCCCGTAATACTGCAAAGCGTCGCTGATGCGCATCCAGCTTATCAATGGATTGGTATCGGGCATGTAAGAGAGCAATCCCTTTGTGGCAGTCCCTGCCTCTTTCCCGAGGATTGTGATCTCACCCTTGTCGGCCCGGTAAAGCTGCATGATGGTTTTGATCAGGGTGGTCTTTCCGGCTCCGTTTGGCCCCATCAATCCGACCACTCGACCTGATTCGATGGAAAAGTCAAGCTCTTCCAGGACCGGATTGCCATAAAAGGGTTTGGTCAATCCTTTAACAGTGAGAATATTGCTCATAGTTCATCGGCCTTTCTTATAATTTCTAGGATCTCCTGTTTGTTGTATCCGAGATTTTGCATACCTTGCAAGAATTCAGAGATCATACCGTTGGACATTTCTTCTTTCAGGTTGGCGATGGTTTGTGCGTCTTCTGTGACGAAACTTCCTACGCCGCGTTGGGTATTGATCACGTTTTGTCTTTCGAGTTCAGAACAGGCGCGCTGCATGGTGTTGAGGTTGACGCCGAATTTTTCTGATAAGGCGCGTACGGAATCAATGCGTTCTCCCCGGGCAAGTGCACCTGTGACGATATCGCGTTTGATCATGTCCATGATTTGCATGTAAATCGGTATGGCAGGGTTAAAATTCATACTTATCCATTATGTATTAGTGTAATATGTGTATAATACACTAATACAATACCGATGTCAAGATATTCTGTGAGGATATTTATAAAGAAAAACAGTGGTAATTTCTAAGGGGGATTGTCATATAATGAAAAAGTGCATCATATTTCAGGAGGCTCAAATGGCCAAACTTGAACGCATTCTTTCCATGAATGACCAGGCAATCCAATTCTGGCTGCGGACAGTGGAGGAACAGGACGTGTTGAACGGGCTTCTGGCGGTCAGCGCGGAAGTTCGTCAGCGTGTCACAGATAACCTTTCACCGCGTGCAAGGGTGGCCGTACGAGATTACCTCGAGAGCCACGCAGACCTTGATCAGCGTATCGTCGATGCCAGCCTTGGACGCCTGGAAAATTCTTTAGTGTTGGTTCGCTAATTTACGAAGTCTGTCCGAGATATTTCCCTTTACGCAGGAAGAACACCGCCAGGACGATGCCCGCCAAAGCCAGACCGGCGCCGAACTCGTCGATGACAAAGGGGGTCAGCTTGTTTTGGAAGGTAAGGGGGGTGAAGATGGACTGAACAAAGAGGTTGTGGCTGGCATGCAGCAGCACGGCAGGCCACAGGCTGCCTGACTTCAGGCGCAGCCAACTGAAGAGCGTATTAATTCCCAATACCATGATGGTAAACATCACAATTGCGTAGGCTTTCGGAACACCTGGCAGATTATAATCCGCGAAGAGGATCAAGGGCAGGTGCCAGACCGTCCAGACCGCGCCGCTGATGAAGACCGTTTTTGTGAAGGAGGTCACCTTGGCCAGTTCCGGCACGAAAAGTCCGCGCCAGCCGATCTCTTCACCTGCGCCGGAAAAGATGCTCATCAACACACCTATAGTGGCTAGGGAAACACAGTAACGCAGTACCAGCATCGCAGGGGTAAGGGTGGAGGATGGATATGCTTGAGTCACGGCCGCGACAAAATCGGGGTTTGGAAAACCGCCCAGGCCTGTGATCCAGGTGATGCCATAAACGACCAGACAGTAGGCCAGCGGGGTAAGGTAGGCGATCAGCAGATATTTGGCTTTGCCAAGCTTCCAGCCCATGCCGCGCAGACTGTGCTCGTGGATCAGTTGGGTTAGTAAGCCCGAGATACCAGGCGCCCACATCAGACCCAAAACGTAAATTCCGCCCAGGGTTTGCAGGCTGCCTGAACGGATGATCATATAGTAAAAGGGGACTGAGATGACCAAAACCAGAATCAAAAAAGTAATGATTTTTCGTACGGCTTTGTTTTTTTCTTGCATGATTAAGCTCTCCTTGTTGAATTAGTCAATCAATCTACGTCAGTGATAAATACAGGTTGCACGTGAAGAGCCTGATTTCTATAGCGCGTGTATCAAGGAAGTAACTGCCGTATAGATCAGCAGCATTCCCATGACCAGATTGAACCATCGCCAATATTTTTTGAAAATATTTTGAAAAAGTGCTCCACCGACCGCCCAGGCTGATACTGCGATGAATACGATGATTGCGAGCAGGGGTGCAAAAAGCGCAATAATGAATGGATTCTGAAATGATTGCACGATGAAGGTTGAATAGACGGTAATGCCAAAAAGGATGCATTTCAGGTTAAGGAACTGCATGCTGAAACCGGTCATGAAGGTATTTAAACTTGACTTGCCGTTCTCAGTGGCGGCGGGTTTGGAAAGCATAATATGAACGGCCAGATAGACCATGTAGACCGCGCCGGCCACGTTCAACCAGACCTTGATGCGAGGCAGCAGACTGACCAGCACCATGTTCAGCAAACCGCTCAATAACATGATCACGGTGAATCCGCTCACAACGCCGAGTAAAAAGCGCAGGGTCTTGCGGTAGCCGTTCCTGGCGGCGTTGGTCATGGACAGGATGTTGTTGGGCCCCGGCGTGAAGGTGGTGACAAACACGTAGATCAGAAAAGCGGCAAAGTTTTCCAATGATATCCTCGGTGATAAATTTTTCTATTCTTGATTGTTGGCAGCGTCCATGCCGGCCAGAGCGCCGGAACTGAAGGCGAACTGCAGATTATATCCCCCGCACGGGCCGACCACATCCAAAGTCTCGCCGGCCAGCCATAAGCCCGGTACCTGGCGTGAACGCATGTTCAGTGGGTCTACCTCGCTGACGGGCACGCCTCCCGCGCTGACCTGACAGTACTCAAAGCCGCGTACGCCGCTGACTTTGAAGGGCAGGGCGGAGGCCTCGCGCAGAACCTTTTCGATCTGTCCGTCCTGCAAGCTGCCGACGGGCGTGTCCGGCTGGATACCCACGCGCTTCAGCAGCAGGGGCGGCAGTTTGGGCGGCAGGGCGGAGCCCAGCAGCACACGCAGGGATGTATCCGAATTGCGTTTGCGCGCGATCAACTCGCGCAGAGCGTCCCCGCGATCGACCAGCGGATTGAGGAAGAGTTCAAGTTTGCCGCCTTCGCGGGTGGAGACGTGATGGCTGAGATCCATCACGGCGGGGCCGTTGAGTCCCCAGTCGGTGAAGATCAGGTTGCCTTCCGTTTCTGCCAGCAGGGTTTTGTCTTCATATAAAGAGGCCCTCACGTCCAGGCGCATGCCGGAGAGGGCGCGCCAGGGTTTCATCTCGCAGGTGAGCGGGGCCAGGGCAGGCGTCAGCGGGACGACGCTGTGCCCGAGAGATTTGAGGAAGGGGAAAAGTTCTCCGCGCGACCCAAGGGTGGGGTAGGCCTTGCCGCCTGCGGCCACGATCAGGCGTTCGGCTTTGAGTGTGGCGCCTGTGGAAAGGTCCAGTTGGAAATCATTTTCTATTTTGCGTATAGACGTTACTTTCGTGTTGAGCACCAGTTCCACACCGGCCTCACGCAGGGCGGCGGCGAAGGTCTCCACCACCGTCTGGGCGGATTCAGAGAGCGGGTAGCACCAGCCGTCGTGGGTGGAGAAGGTGAGTACGCCGATTTCTTTGAAGAAAGCGACCAGATCGCGATGACCAAAGCCTGAAAGTAAAATCTGCATCCAGGCGGGGTCGGCGCAGGTGTAGCGCGTTGCCTTCATGCGTTGGTTGGTAAGGTTGGCGCGTCCGCTGCCGGTGACCAGCAGCTTGCGTCCGACCTGCTCATTGCCGTCGATCAAGCGTACCTTCGCGCCGGCCCTGGCGGCGAACAGCGCGGCCGTTATGCCTGCGGGGCCAGCCCCCACACACGTGACGAGTGGAGATGAACTTTCTCCACGAGGAACGTGTAAGGGGCCTGCACCGATAATGGTGATGGGAGGTTGCATAGGTTGATTGTAACCAATTTTTTGTCGTGAAAGAAAAGGAAAACACGAAAAAACTATCGCAAAACCCGCAAAAAAAAACTCGTAATGTATATAAAGATTATTGTATGGGCTTGGCGTGCCAAGCCCTTGAGTTGACCAATATCATTGGTTTGCAGACATGCCTTTATGAGATCCGTGATTTTTTAAAATGGACACGGCACGACAATTCCAAATCTACTGTGCCACGCTGCAGCGTGCTCTCTATGCTTGCTCCCAATATCCAATAAACGAGGGGAATCACGAAATATGCCATTCGTTTGAACTATTATGCATCTCAACCTCAAGTTTTTTTTGACTAGATTATTTTTCTAATTTTGCTCTCCGACAGAAGTCAATCGTATGGATAGAACAAATCATCGCTGTCGAATGGACATAGGGGAAAGTTAAAAGCGAAAAAATAAATTTAATGGTTTAATCCCCATATCTTCAGGATACTGAAATTATAAAATCAGGTTATTACCCAGCCCCCCATATTTTTGGTTGGGGATGATTAAAGGAAACAATATTATGATGGCTGAAATTACTGAAAGCGTCCTTAAATCTTTTTCAACATTTGCAAGCTTTGATCGTGGTCAAGAACTATATCAATCCAATGCGGTTTTTGATACATTTCGCAGTGGGAATCTCTTGACTGGAAAATGCGAAGGGACTAATACGCCGTTTTATCAACTGACTGTTCAAATAGATGAGGGCGGCATTCAAGAGGCGTTATGCAACTGCCCGTATGACAGGGGAGGATATTGCAAACATATCATTGCTTTGTTGCTTAGTTTCATCAATGAACCGGAGATCTTTATTGAAACGCAGAATTTTGAAAAGACGCTGAAAAAAATGGATAAAGATACTCTGGTGAATTTGATGATTGAGTTGATGGATGAAAAACCTGATGTACTTACTTGGCTGAAAAATGCTGTTTCAGATAAACCGGCGCAACCGCGGTCTACTAAAACAAAGAGTAGTCGAAAAACCGAAATATCCAAAACAGTTTACAAGAGACAAATACAAGGAATTTTACGCAGTTTGCAGGGGTATCGTATGTCTGAAGCCTATTGGTTGATGGGGGGAATGGTTGAGGAATTGGATAATATTTGTGATACAGCTTATGATTTTCTCGTAGCGGGTGATGCGCATAATGCGTTATCCATCCTGACAACTCTTCTAATCGAAGTTGGTGAAAGTTATGATCAATTTGACGATTCAGATGGCTATTTGGGTGGCTTTTTAAGTAGATTGGAACTGCCCCTTGTTGAAACCATTTTAAGCGCGGACCTTGGTAAAACTGAACGACGCAACCTGTTTAATGAATTGGAACCTGAGGTAAGGGAATTAAGTGCTTATGGGATTGACAACCTGGGTGGGATATTGATGGCACTGAATCGCGGTTGGTCTGGCAAACCGCTCTTTGAGTTGGAAGATTTTGATCCTGACGACACCACGATTATTGAGGCAAAACTGAATGTCTTGCTCCGCCAGGAACGTATAGAGGAATACCTGACGCTATGTCTCCAGGCCGGTAAACATCTACGATTTATTCAGAAGAAGATCGAGATGAGAGAATTTGATGAAGCAGTTGATGTAGCTTGGAAAAACTTAACTCAGGCCGAAGATGTTCTTTTTGTATCAAAGGCATTACGGGAATCTGGGAAATTGTCAGAAGCAGTGCGGTTGGCAAGAAACGGATTGGGGTTAGCTGGCGATAAGGGTAATCTGGGCATCTGGCTTGGAACGATTGAAGAGGCTCAAGGAAATGTTGAACAAGCTATTCAGGCTTACTTGATATCGTTTACTGCTAAACCTGCTTTGGAAATATATAGTAAGCTCAAAAAGCTTTCTGACAAGGATTGGATAAAGATACAACCGGAGTTAATTCAAATAGTTAAGGATTCACATCGCGAAAAAGTTCTAATTGATATTTTTATTTTTGAAGAGGAATGGGATAAAGTGGTTGAGACCGCTGATAAAATTAGCAGCTTCAATTATCCTTTGATCGAAAAAGTTGCAGATGTTCTTCTTCCTCATCGTCCGGAGTGGGTGATAGAGGCTTGTCGGAAACAGGTAGAAGGATTGATTGCTAAAACACAGAGTAAATACTATGCCATTGCAGTGCATTGGCTCGGAAAGATGAAACAGGCTTATCTTTCCTTAAACAGGAAAGCGGATTGGGTCGATTATTTGGAGGGATTGAAAAGTACTTATTCACGGCGACCGGCTTTACAGGCCGAATTGAGTAAACTGTAATTTTTGAAATCTACAGGATATTCCAATTCCCGAATTCTGAATGAACCCGGGAATTTACATAAAACACGGACTTCATTACGCATTCCTTAAAATAAATTACGGGGTTATATTTCGTGTTTTTTAAAAACTATTTCTTACAACTTGATAATACTAAGCATAAATAATGTAGATGTGATTGTCTTGGCAGCGAAATGGGCATAAATAAACCTCTTGACAACCGTTTTATAATTAAATTAGAACATATTATCTATAGAACTAATCCTTTAACCAATAGAAAGGATTGCAGATGTCCGTTTTTCCCAATGTCTCCTCTTCTGAAGAGTCTGACGATTTCTGTGCAAATTGTCAGCGTGAAGATTGTGAGGGTTGTGATTACCAATCTCCCATTGATGAGATCCTTGGTATCTTTCCCTTCCACGACAATCCGCTCGAAACGGAATTTCATCGAACTGACCCGTCTCCTCAGCAAGCAGTTCCATCTTCCTCTCTTGGTCCTGTTCAGCCTGGACCAAAACCCAATCGGCTTGATTTCACTGTTCAAAATTCCGCTCCTGAAAAACGTCCTCGTGGCCGTCCACCAAAAAAACACGAGGACGATTCCATAACTGTACCCGGCGTAGCGAAGCGGAGACCGGATCGCTTGGACGATTCCATAACTGCACCCGGCGTAGCGAAGCGGAGACCGGGAGGCCAGCCGGGAAATCTCAACGCCCTTAAACATGGCCTTTACGTTCAGGATTCCGGCATCTATAACACAAATCCGGTTGAACGTGCCATGCTTTTTGACTTCAACACCGCCCTAATCCATCTAAAAGATTTCTTCGACTATACCTTTGAAAACGGCTTAAAGAAGACTTCCATGACCGAGATCAATGACACCTTACGTACTTTGTCGATTGCTTCCATGGCTATGGTTCGCATTGCGGATTTTCAAGACCATCATATTTAAACCGGCCTGCCAAGAAGCCTGAGTGAAGCGAAAAAATCCTCCATGTCTAGATTGATCGACCACTTCGATCGCAAAGTCTCATCCTTCATGGATTATGTGGAAATAAGTATTAAAAAGGAGGATCAAGAAGAACAGTCCTGATAACCTTCGTACAATCCTCATCGCGGTTTGTGCGTCCCCGAGCGAAGCACACCGCAGGTGCGATCTGAGCGAGAGGGATTTCAATGAAAATACAGAGTCGTTTTGTCGTCGCGGTTTGTGCGTCCCCGAGCGAAGCACACCGTAGGTGCGATCTGAGCGAGAGGGATTTCAATGAAAATACAGAGTCGTTTTGTCGTTTTCTTAATTAAAACGAATACGAATAAATAATAAATACAATTCGTGTATTTTTATGATCGAAAAATAATCGATGAGAGATATTGAATCGCCTGTGATAGAATATCCCTCGCTATTTCAAATTTTTACTCATACAGGAAGACCCCATGCCCGACTTTGCACAAGACATTGCCAAAGCAATTAGACTGCGCCCCACCCAGGTGGCAGCCGCCATCGGACTTTTAGACGAAGGCGCTACGATCCCCTTTATTGCCCGTTACCGTAAGGAAGCCACCGGAACATTGGATGAAGAACAACTGCGCCAGGTGCAGAACCTGCTCGAAAAAGGCCGCGCCCTTGAAGAACGCCGCGCCGCGGTGATCGCTTCCATCGAGGAGCAGGGCAAGATGACTCCCGAGCTGCTTGAAAAACTCAACGCCGCCGATACCATGACCGCCGTCGAGGACCTTTATGCGCCTTACAAACCAAAACGCCGCACGCGCGCATCGGTGGCCCGTGAAAAAGGGCTGCAGGGCCTGGCCGACATGATCCTCACACAGGCGCGCACGCCCGGTGACGCACAGAAGATGGCACAGGGGTTCCTGAACGAACAGGTTGAGACCATCGAAGATGCCCTTGCTGGCGCGCGCGATATCGCCGCCGAGACCATCAGCGATTCGGCGGAAGTAAGGGCCGAAACCCGCCGCAAGGCCATGCAGTTCGGCACGCTTACCAGCGAATTCATCGAAGACGCCAAAGACGAAAAGGCCGTCTACGAGACTTATTACGAGTTCAGTTCGCAGGTCAGCCGCATGCGCCCACACCAGGTGCTGGCCGTCAACCGCGGCGAGACCGAAAAGGTGCTGCGCGTGAAGGTCAGCGTGGAAGAGAAGGACTGGAAGAGTTCCATCGTCAATTACTTCCGCCCGGACCTACGTTCACCCTTCTGCAGCGAACTGGAAACCGCCATTTTGGACGCGGCCGAACGTCTTTTATTACCCGCCATCGAGCGCGACGTGCGTCGCGAACTGACTGTGGCTGCTGAAACGCACGCCATCAAGGTCTTTGCCTCCAATCTCAAAGCCCTGCTGGGGCAGCCGCCCTTGCTGGGACAGACCGTCCTCGGGCTTGACCCCGGCTTCCGCACCGGCACCAAATTGGCCGTGGTGGACCCCACCGGCAAGCTACTGGATACGGGCACCATCTATCCGCATGCCCCGCAGAACGCCTGGAAGGAATCCAAAGAAAAGATCATGGGGTTGATCGCCAAACACAGCGTGACCCTTATTTCCATTGGCAACGGCACGGCCTCGCGCGAGACCGAGCAACTGGCCGCCGAGATCACCCGTGAATTGAGCGACGTGAAATACCTGATCACCAACGAAGCCGGCGCTTCGGTCTATTCCGCCAGCCCTCTGGCGCGTGCCGAGATGCCCGACCTGGACGTTTCCATCCGCGGAGCGGTCTCCATCGCCCGGCGTGTGCAGGATCCGCTGGCCGAACTGGTCAAGATCGATCCGCGCTCCATTGGCGTGGGCATGTATCAGCACGACGTGGACCAGACCGCCCTGACCGCCGCCCTGACCGGGGTGGTGGAAGACGTGGTCAACAGCGTGGGCGTGGACGTAAACACGGCTTCCCCGGCACTGCTGGGTTACGTTTCTGGCATCGGCGCCAAATTGGCCGAGCGCATGGTGGCCTGGCGCGATGAGAACGGCATCTTTGCCGACCGCGAAGCCATCAAGTCCGTGCCGGGACTGGGCCCCAAGGCCTATGAACAGTCGGCCGGCTTCCTGCGCATCCGCGATGGCAAGAATCCGCTGGACGCCAGCGCCATCCACCCCGAAAGCTACATCGTGGCCGATGCGGTGCTGAAAATGGCCGGCATCAACATCTCCAACTCGCTGGAGCAGAAGCGCAAGGCTGTTGGAGCCCTGCAGGCCAAACCGCTGCACGAACTGGCGGAAGAGATCGGCTGCGGTGTACCCACCCTGAGCGACATCCTTGAACAACTGGTGCGACCGGGACGCGACCCGCGCGAGGATACACCAGCGCCCATTTTACGCACGGACGTGCTCAAGATGGAGGATCTGGCCGTGGGCATGAAGCTCAAGGGCACCGTCCGCAACGTGGTGGATTTCGGCGTCTTCATCGATATTGGTGTCAAACAGGACGGTCTGCTGCACCGCACCCAGGTACCGCAAGGCGTAAACCTTCAGGTGGGCGACATTATCGAGGTGGCCATTTTGAAAGTTGAGATCGAGAGGGGCAGGATCTCGTTGACGATGGAGAAATAGGTCAGTCGATCAGAAATCAGGTACCGAGGAATCAGGAAAAACCTGGTTCCTCGTTTCTTATGACTCATTACTTCCTTTTTATTTATGCAACCCCTTTGCCAATAGACCGTATATTAAATATGATAATTAATTTGAGTCGTGAACGAGAAGAGAACCTGAATTACAAGACGGTTCTCAATTCTCGGCTCTCGACTCTCAATGATGGAGAGAAAAATGTTTGATATCGGTACCAAAATTAAAAGAGCCTGGAATACACTGTGGCAATACAAGGTGTTGTGGATCTTCGGTCTGCTGCTGGCATTGGCCGGCGGCGGCGTGTTAGGAAACGGCGGTGGAGGTAGCGGCGGCAGCGGTTACCGCTTTGACGGTAACAACATGGGCAATACACACATGAACGGCAATGAATGGTCCTCGACCATGCCCGCCTGGATGAGTCAGTTCGAGACCTGGTTCGAGCAGGATATCAGCCCCCTGTTCATGCCGGACCGGCTTGTCAGCACCATCATCTGGATGGTAGTGATCATCTTTGCGATCAGCCTGGTGATCGGCCTGCTGCTGGCGTTGGTACGCTACCCGGCCGAGACTTCCATTATCCGCCTGGTGGATGTATACGAAGAAGACAGCACCAAGAAGAAATTCAAAGAAGGCTGGGCCATGGGTTGGAACGCTCGCGCCTTCCGTATCTGGGTGATTGACCTGATCGTCGGCACCCCTGCCTTTGTGATCGTGGCCGGTCTGAGTACAGCAGTAGCCTTTATGGTGATCCGCATGACCAAAACCGGCGAACTGGGTCAGATCCCCGGCATGATCGGGTTGATCATTCTGGCAGGTTTCCTGCTGCTGGTGCTGTCGATTGCCATGGTCTTTGTGGGCTTGTGGCGGCAGTTCATCGTCCGCGCCATTGCCATTGACGACGCCGGCATCGGCGAAGGGTTCAAACGCGGCTGGGAAATGCTGGCGCATAACTTCAAGAATGCCTTTCTTACCTGGCTGGTCATGCTGGGTATCAACATGGGCGCGGGTTTTGCGATGATCTTTGTTACCCTGATTTTGATCCCGGTCTTTGCCGTGATGGTCATCCCCGGCGTAATAGTGAGCGCCATCCCCGGTGCGATTGCCTTCGGTATCGCAAGCATCTTTGCCTCCGGTCCGCTGGTATGGATAATCGCGGCATTCGTGGTGTTGATGTTCCTCGGCACGGTAGTATTCTCGCCGGTCAGTCTTGTCAGCGGCATTTATTCCGTATTCAGCTCCAGCATCTGGACGCAAACCTACCGTGAGATGAAAACCGGCTACCAGCCTCCGGCATTACCAGTAGAAAGCAGCGAGAAATAAGAATCAGTAAATAGAAATTGATATGAAAAAGAATCGTCCTGTTATTCAAGGGCGATTCTTTCTTTTTGGCAGGAGGATATAAAAATTTGGAACTGTCTGCTTTGGGAGCATAGTCAGAGATGGTCAATAAGGTTGACCTCAACTTCAGTATGGATGAAATCGGCCGGGTTAATTCAAGTGTAAAACAATAGAAAGGCCTTCACTCTTGTACGAGGCGCCCTCTTCCAACGGAAAGATGAGATCCAGGTTATGAGTGCCTGTCCAGGGGTAATCACCCTGAAAGCCTTCGGATCGGACTTCCACCATCTGCTCGCCGCTCATTTCAACGCTCATATTCAGTTGTTCGCTTCCGTCCATCCCTTCACAAAGTCCGCTGATTGAATTCTGCATATCGAACTTCACGCTGAAGGTACCCCATTCTTCCACTAAAATGTCATCGTAATTGATCGGTCCGTTTCCTTGGATAATGTACAAGTTGTCATCTTTCATCGTTGAAAAAGGGATTTTCCCGATGGCCACCGGTTCCAGCCCAACGGCATCGGAGGGGCCGACCAGCACTCCTATCTCAAGGGAGCCGCTCAAGCCTTCACACCGGCTTACGTTGGGAGGTTGGGTAGCCCACGGCATACCACCCCCGACAAGCGTTGGGGTTGGAGAAGCAATCGGTTTTGACTGATCTTGATTTGATGAACCCAATGGACCAAATAAATTACACGCAGTTATCATTGAAATTACCAAGAGCGTAGCTCCTGCCTTTGCCAATCCCCACCTATTCCTAAAGATCACGATACACCTCCTTTCGGTGACGTAATATCTCAGAACAGATACCTTTTCACTTATTATTGTACCGAACCATACAAGGAGGTTTATCCCTAAAGTAACCGTTTTCAATTTGAAACACACATTCACTCTCGATTCTCATGAGTGAAAGTGATACACTTAACCTCCTTATGTCTGAAAACGCCGCAGAATTTACCTTGCCGCAGCAGTACAAAACCGACCGCAGTTCACCCGCGCGTTGGATTTTTTCGCATGCCATCCGACAGTGGCCGATGATCTTGATCGCAGTGCTTGGATCAATAGGCAACGCCGGGCTGATGGCCGTCATCCAAGTGAAAGTGGGTGAGGCGTTCAATGTGGTCTCTGCCCCGGTTTTTGATAACCAGGCTTTGATCGCGATCACCATGGTGATCGTGGCCAGTGCGCTGGGACGCGGTGTTCTGCAGTTCTCACGCAACTTCGGCTTCGAGTTCATCGCCCAGCGCGTGGAACGCAATGTGCGGCGGGAGTTTTACATCAACCTGCTTGGCAAGAGCATGACCTTCCATAATCTGCAGCCGGTGGGAGATACCATGGCCAGGGCCACCAATGATGTGCGCGAGGTGAACTTCCTCTTCAGCCCCGGCTTGAACATGGTGGTGGGTTCTCTTGTCTTCCTGATCTTCCCGGTGGTCGCGGCGCCACGGTACGACCCGCAGCTGGTAATCGTGCCGCTGGTCTTTATCTTGTTGTATTATTTCGCTTTACGCATCTACATGCGCTGGCTGGCTCCTGTCACCGAAGAGGTGCGCGAGTCATTCGGCGTGTTGAATATCAGACTGGCCGAATCACTGGACGGAGTCGAGACGGTTAAGGGCTCAGCACAGGAATTGGCCGAGATCGCGCTCTTTAAACAGAACGTCGGACGTTACAAAAATGCCGCCGTTGAGCAGGGGAAGAAGGAAGCCCGCTTTTTACCATTGCTGCTCTACGGTGTAGCGCTGGCGGCCGGCCTGATGCACGCGCTGCTGCTCTTCCGCGCCGGACGTATTGACCTGGGTGATGTGGTGGGCTATTTCGGGCTGCTGCTCATGCTGGACTTCCCGACCTTCGCCTCCTTATGGGCGTACTCGAAGATCTCACTGGGTCTGGCAGGCGCCAAACGTATTCTGGAAGTGATGAACCGCGAAGACAACCTCGACCAGAACGCGGACGGGTTTTCAGGGGAAATGCGCGGCGAGGTGGAGTTCCGCGACGTGGACTTTCAATATGCGGACGGCGATCTGGTGCTTGAACACATCAATTTCAAGGTTAAACCCGGACAGACCGTGGCAATTGTAGGACAAACCGGTTCAGGCAAGACCTCTCTGGCGAGATTGGTCAACCGCACCTACGACGTTACAGGCGGGCAGGTGCTGGTGGATGGAAAAGACGTACGCGACTGGAACCTTGAGAATCTGCGCTGCAATATTTCCATTATCGAGCAGGATATTTTCCTATTCTCGAGTTCCATTGCCGAGAATATAGCCTTCGGCAGACCCGGAGCCACTCGTGAAGAAATCATCCATGCGGCCAAAGCTGCGCAGGCACATGACTTTATCAAGACCTTCGCGGACGGGTATGATACGGTGATCGGCGAGAGGGGCGTTACCCTTTCGGGCGGGCAGCGGCAACGTCTTGCCCTTGCGCGCGCCTTTTTGACCGATCCGCGTATTTTGATGCTCGATGATTCAACCAGCGCGATCGACTCAGCTACCGAAGACAAGATTCAGCAGGCCATTTATGCGGCAGCCAAGGGGCGTACCACCTTCATTATTACGCACCGTCTGTCACAGATCCGTTGGGCGGATCTGATCCTGGTGGTTAAAGGCGGAGCGCTTTCAGCTGTCGGTACACATGATGAATTAATGCGCAGCAGTGAAGCGTATCGGAGGATATTTAGTGATTGAGGCTGAGAATCGAGAGTCGAAAGTTGAGAATCGTAAGAGCGGTTACCCCTACGATTCTCTATTCTCAACTCTCTAATAACGGAATATAACAATGGGCTTTTTTAGTGGATTAGACGCAGAGAAATATGACCGCAAATACGCCGACCGCGATCTGGCCAGACGTATCTCGATCTATTTCAAGCCGCACTTGCGCAAGCTGGTGGCTGTTTCAGCGCTGACTTTGGCGATTGCCGGTGTCAGTTCGCTCATGCCGCTGATCGTCTCGCGGGGTGTTGACATGCTCAACGGTGTACCCGCTTTATGGAGCATGCTGGCCGTGGGCGGCGCGGTGCTGTTGATCGGCCTTTCCATCTGGTTCTTCAATTGGGGAATGCGCCAACTTGTCGCGATCACTGTCGCTGACGTGGTGGCAGCCCTGGCAATCGATGCCTATTCTGCTTCGGTGGAACATGACCTTTCGTTTTATGACGAATTCGCGACGGGGAAGATCGTTTCGCGTATCACGTCCGACACGAGGGATTTCGGTGAACTGATCACACTGGTGACGGACGTGGTCAGCCAGGTCGGAGAAGCGATCATCCTGGCAGTGATATTGCTGGTCATCGAATGGCATCTTTCGTTATATGTGTTTGCGGTGCTGCCGATCATCTCCATTTTCGCGGTGATCTATAGGACGATAGCGCGCAAGGCAACCCGGCAGGGCATGCGCGCCATGGCGAATGTTAATTCCACGATAAAGGAAACCGTCAGCGGAATCGCCGTAGCCAAAAACTTCAGGCAGGAAGCCAGCATCTTTGATGAATTTAATAAAGCCAACAAAACATCTTATGACGTAAACATCCGGCGCGGGCTGGCGTTGGCGGTGGTCTTCCCAACATTGAACGCCCTGGCTGGCATCGCCACCGGCGTGATGGTATTTGCGGGAGGGCACAGTGCCATAGAAGGCATCGTTACCGTGGGCGCATGGTATCTTTTCATCCTCAGCCTGGATAGATTCATGTTCCCGGTCATGAATATCACTTCCTTCTGGACCTCGATCCAAAACGGATTATCTGCTGCGGAACGCGTCTTTGCCTTGATCGATACGCCCACCGTGGTCGTCCAGACCGATGCTCAAGCGGTTCCGCCGTTAAAAGGGGAGATCCTCTTTGACAAGGTAAGTTTTCATTATAAAGAGGACGAGCCGATCCTGACCGATCTTGATCTCAAGATCCCGGCCGGAGAAAATCTGGCAATCGTTGGTCACACCGGAGCCGGAAAAACTTCAATTGCCAAACTGATTGCTCGATTCTATGAATTTCAGGGGGGCAGACTGCTGATCGATGGACACGATATCCGCAGCTTTGACCTGTATGACTACCGGCGTCACCTGGGCGTGGTATCGCAAGTGCCGTTCCTGTTCTCTGGAACGGTAGCGGATAATATCTGTTATGCCAGGCCCAATGTCAAAGAGGATGAGATACTCAAGATCGCAAGACAGATCGGAGATGGCGATTGGTTGAATACGCTACCCAATGGATTGGAGACTGAAGTCGGTGAACGTGGTGCGCGGCTTTCAATGGGACAGCGACAGTTGGTCTCATTAATGAGAGTGCTTGTACAAAAACCGGTGATTTTCATTCTGGATGAAGCAACGGCCAGCATAGATCCATTCACTGAATGGCAAATTCAACAGGCTTTGAGTTTGATCTTAAAGCAGACCACCAGCATTCTTATCGCGCACAGGCTTTCAACGGTAAAGTCAGCTGACCGTATTATTGTTGTGGAAAACGGGGCCATCATTGAAGAGGGTAATCATCTTTCCTTGTTGGAAAAACAAGGTCACTACGCCAATCTTTACAATACCTATTTCAGGCACCAGAGTCTTGAATATGTTGAGAATATGCGTAAGATAAAACTGGAAGAATAGATAATTCGTAGTAATTGACATGTAATTCAGATTCATGTAGTATGAAATTTTGACGAAACTATTTCTACAGGAGAGATGCACGCATGGTGGCGGATGCGCTCAAAGAAGCAATCAGCTTAATAAAATCCGGTCGGATGAGCGAGGCAAGGATGATCCTCGAGCCGATCATTATTGCCAATCCGCAGAATATACAAGCCTGGGTATGGGAGATCGAGACACGCGAGGATGATGACGACAAGATCAAGATAATGGAATCTTGTCTGCATCACAATCCGGATTCAACCTTGATCTTGAATGCCAGGGCAGCATTGAAAAAACGCATGCAATTAAGGGCGGAACAAGAAAAGACTGCTGTAGAAGAGGAACGTAAAGCACCGGAATTCACAGCTCCCTTTGCGGAGACTATAACGCCATCAATGGAAACTCTGTCTGAAGAGCCATTTAAAAAGTCGGCTTTTTCAGAGTCGATTGAATCGGTTGGGGAATCAGAAGATGCCTCAGACGATGTAACAGGGGGGATAACTGAACCGGAAAAAGGCCAAATTAATATTAATCCGCCTTTTGAAGGGTTTGGAACCACAACTGACGAAAAATACATCACAGTTGAACCGTGTCCGTATTGCGGTGAATTGATCAAGGAGGGGACGGAAGTTTGTGTTGCATGCGGGCATGAATTGACGCATGTTGTTGACCCGGTTGACGGATCTGTAAGCGTATCTGATGTAATGTCAGTAAGCGACGAGCCCGTTGAATGGCGAGTTAAAAAAACACCCGGAGCCAACATACAAGCGTCAATGGACTGGTTTAAGGCGTCAGAAAAAGAAAAGATGGTTATTGTTGAACCATGTCCGTATTGCGGTGAATTGATCAGGGAGGGATCCACGGTTTGTGGCGCCTGCGGCCGTGAACTGATTCCATCTGAAGAACCCGAGGATGAATCTGCGATCGTTTCTGATGTTACTCTGGATGTGGATGAAACAGAAGAAACAGGCATAACTCAGTCTCACCAAATCAATATTGAAGCTCCTTTTGAGGGTTTTGCAGCAACAGAGGATGAAACAAGTGTAAACGTGGAGCCATGTCCGCATTGCGGCGAACTGATCCGTGAAGGATCAACGGTTTGTGAGTCCTGCGGTCAGCAAATAGATCGGGAAGAAAAAAGTCAGGAATCATTAAAAGAAGATGCCGGAATAAAAAAGAAATGGTATCGACGAACCTGGGTAAAAATCCTGTTCTTCATTTTCCTCATGCCGGTGTGGTCCATACTGGAATTGAGTGATCCTGAGTCAAAAACATCCATCAAGGTGCTGGCGAGTATCATCATCGGCTTTTTCGTAACGCTTTGCAGTTTGTTGTTCTATTGGTTCCTGACCACTAACAGTTCAAGAGCCAACTTGCTGAACTTCTATCGGTCCTTGACCGGGCAGTCGCAGATCACGCCTGGCACGGTAATAAGAGTGGAAGGAAATGTACAGAATTCCGGAAGCACTGACTTCGGTTTGGTAGAACTGCAGGCCAGGGTCTATGACAACGATGGAAACCTGCTGGGCATCAGCCGCCAGTATATGGGCTCTTCCATTTTATTGCCTGGTGAACCTACCCGTTTCATGCTGGACGTAACCCCGTTACTTTCACCGTTGAGCAGCGGATTAATTGACCAGAAAGTACTGATGTATGACGATTTTTCCAGTTCAACCAGTGGGTGGAATAAGGAAACGGCCGATGAAGGGGAAACGGCTTATAAAGACGGGCAGTTTGAGATCATGGTGAATGAGGTCAATTATGATCTTTGGTCAAATCCGGGTGAGAGTTTTGAGGATGTTAAGATTGAAGTGGACGTAACGAAACAGAGCGGACCCGAAAATAATCGCATGGGACTTCAATGTCGATATCAAGATCCTGATAATTACTATTTTGCCCTTATTTCAAGTGACGGATATTATGGAATCGGTAAAGTTTTTGATGGCGCACAAACCATGCTTCCTGAGAATGGAATGCGAACTACTCAAACGATCTTTGCCGGTCAGGCAATCAATCATATTCGCTTTGACTGTGTTGGCACCAAACTCACCTTATATGTAAATGGGGATTACGTTGATTCGGTGGATGACAGCGATATATCGATTGGAGATATTGGTTTGTTGGTAGGCAGTTTTGACGAAAAAGGGGTATCGATTTCGTTTGATAATTTGTTGGTATTGAGTCCATAAAGTATAAATATATAAAACGCGGTTATTGTTTCTTCATTATAATTAGTCATAGGTAATGGTTTTTTATTAGTGAAAGGGTAGAGGAATATGGGAGGGAAACAAATAAACCGTTCGTACCGTGTTCCAATTATCTATTGTGTTTTTTCAGTTCTATGGATCCTCTTCTCTGACAGGATCGCATTTGCAACGTCCCCCTCACTTGAAACTGCGAATCTTTATTCCACCATTAAAGGGTTGGTTTTCGTTTTAATATCTACAGTTCTGATTTTTTTCCTGATCAGGGCTGATGAAACCCGCAAAGCAAAATTACTGAATGAAATAGTGGCCGTACAGCGAAGCTTCAACCTGTTGTTTGAAGATAATCCTCAACCTATGTGGATTTTTGAAAACAAAACGCTCGAAATAATGGCTGTCAATTCTGCGGCTTGCAGGAAGTATGGGTATTCTGCCGATGAATTCTGCAAATTGAAAATCCTTGATTTGGTAACAGACGAGCAAATCCCCGCCGTATTTAAGACAATTTCCGATCACCGGGATGAACTCCGGCATTCTGGCCCATGGGAACATGTAAAAAAAGATGGTGAGCATATTATGGTTCAGGTTGTTGCCCATCAATTAAGGTCGGTTGGGTTTAATTCCACATTGGTTTCGATCGTTGACGTAACCGAACAGCAAAAAACCCTTGATGTGTTGGGGACAACAATGCAAGAGAGGGATGATTTCGAATTCTTTGGGTTTACGGCATCTCACGATCTGAAAGCTCACTTGCGTGCAATTATTGGATATTCAGAGATTCTGGAAAATGAATATAAGAAGGACCTGAATGAAGAAGGATTAAGTTTTGTTCGGCAAATCAATAAAGCCGGCCATGCAATGAATGTGATGCTTGACGATATGATGGTCTTGACGAAGATCAGTAGAAAATCGCTCGAGTTTCAACAATTGAACTTGAGTGAAATATTTACCGAAACAGTTAAAACACTAAAGATTCAAGAACCTGATCGTCAGATAGAGATTTCTATTCAACAAAATATGACCGTGACAGGAGATAACGGTGCAATTCAATTAATTGTCCTAAACCTTCTTCAAAATGCCTGGAAATATACAAAAAAGACAGAACATGCATGGATTAAAGTGGGCAGTTTTATCGATGAAAACGAAAAAGAGGTTTTCTTCGTAAAAGATAATGGAGTAGGATTTGACGCGGCAAACGCGGAAAAAATATTTGAACCTTTTGCAAGGGGACACGCAAATTCCAGTTTTGACGGGATGGGAATTGGACTTTCGGTGGTCAGGCGGGCAGTCGAGCGGCACAACGGACGGGTCTGGGCGGAATCTGAACCTGATAAAGGGGCCAGTTTCTTTTTTACGCTAGGCTGACGGTTTAAGAACAAAAATATATCCATATTTATTAACATATCGAGAAAAACCTTGGCTCGTTTCTTGCACCTTAACTCTAGATGAAAAGTCTCAGAGGAAAAGGGTTCCATTATGCAAATTTCTCGATGGGTTAAAACAACAAAGATTTTATTGATCTGTTTATTGCTGGCCGGGTTACTCATTGGTTGTCAGGTACTGCCAGACTCAGGAGATATTGATCAGACTGAGTCAGAGGTGCCTCAACTACCTCAGCCCAAGACGCTTACCGATCCACGAGAAATTGAATTAAATTCTGTAATCCAAAAAGCAGCTGCCGGCAGAGAAGACGTGCTGGCTTTTATCATTTTCAGGATAACCATTGACCACGTAGAATTTTCTCCTAATGAAACTTTGGCACTGGTCTATTTCAGTTTGGTTGACAAGGATACCGGACAGGTACAGAACAGTGAGCCCGGCATGGTGATTGCTCATGCCACCGGAGATTCAACTAATCCCTGGAGGGTTGTTTTTCAGGCTGACCCTGACTTTGCTCAAGACCTGATGGCAATCCCGGAAACTATGATCTCTCAAGAGGCCAAAGAGCACTATATGCCTGCTCAACAGCAGCAGGCCAAGGACGGAACTGTCTACACCGGATATAGACTTCCATGGACGAAAGGAAAAGGTGTATATCTGACCGGCAGTATCGGACACGTCTTTACCTATAAATCATGCCCTTCCACTTGTATGTACGCCTTTGATTTTGCCAACGGAAGTATGTTCGAGATCAAAGCGGCCAAACACGGTTTTGTAAAATATGCACAATGGACCTATGAAAATGGGAACACGACGAATGCCAATTATCTGATTTTGGAGGACCCCGATACCACTCCCACCACATATCAGGTATATTATCACCTGGCCAAGGATTCAATCCCGGCTGCGTTGAGAGTCGCAGGTGCTGAAGTCATGCAAGGGCAGTATATCGGAAACGCGGATGATACCGGATACAGCACAGGGAATCACTTGCATTTTCACGTACACACAGCGCCCAATTCAGTTTGGGGTACTTCAGTGGATATTGTTTTTGATGAGGTAGGAGTTAATGGGGGAAGGCCACGCACCTGCTCTGAAGCCAGTGCCTATCCTGATTATGGATCCGAGTGTGTTAGCGGCAACCTCTATTATTCTCAGAATGGAGACGTGGCAACACCAACCGGAAATATAACCAGCCCGGCGATTTATTCAGTGATTACTTCTCCAACAGTAAACGTTAGCGGTTGGATGTATGACGATACTGCATTGGAAAGCGGCCAAATATTGTATAACACGGGTGGTGATTGGATCGCAATCGGTGATGCCATCACAGTAACTCCTTTTACAAAGGAAATCAATTTGTGTGATGCCGGTATTCCGGACGGTACTTTCTTCCTTTCGCTATTAATAAAAGATCAAGCCGGCAAGTATTCTACAGACTCTCAAGGATTGACCGAATTAACCAAGAGTTATGATTGTCCGGCTCTTCCCCCGGCTTGTGAGCCAGCAGAAAATCAAATGGCTCTCTATACTGAGGCCCAATATCAGGGAACCTGTCAGGTATTTGACATTGGAGAATACGCCAACCTGGGAAGTCTTGCTACCTCGTTCCTGGACAATACCAGGTCCATGGAGGTCGGGAGTGGTGTGACCGTGCTGCTTTATCCTGATGTTGATTTTGCGGGCGGATATGAGATGTTCCAGGACGGCGACTCCAATCTTGCAGATAATTCCATCGGTGCATATAACGCAGCATCGATGAAAGTACTCAGCCGCATAACGATGCCTCAAGTGCCAACTTTGGATTTACCCGAAGTGATCACCTCCAGCACAGACTTAACTCTGGCCTGGACGGTCGAAGCAGGGGCACAAACTCACAGCACACTTAGCGGACCGGATGATTTTTATCAAGTGCTTGATTGGCAGGATGGAGGTTCATGGTATGTTGGTCCCTTGGCAATGGGTGATTACACCTGGCTGGTGGAAGCCACCAATTTGATTGGCACTGCCAGTATCACCCAGGAATTCACAGTGACAGAACCCTCGGTTCTACCCTTAAGTCATTTGAACGACCTGCCCGATGTGACCAATACCAATGCGGTTTTACTCACCTGGGAAGTGGACCAGGAAGAAGACAGTATTGACCATTTTGAAATTCAATATCGCACGACTGATGGTGAATGGACAGATTGGTCAGAAACACCTGGCGCGGACAGCAGGGAAATGGTCTTTTGGGGTACTCCTGGAGTACAGTTTGAGTTCAGACTTCGCGCAGTTGATACGCTCGGTAATGCTGAAGAATACTTAAGCGTGGCAGAAACAACCACCTATTTCATTGATACCTGCAACACTGATTCATATGAAGGGGATATCCCCGGAGATGATGATATAACAGGAGCCAGTTCTATTGCTGAAGGTGAAACCCAAAGCCATAACTGGTGTGCCCCGATAGCACGTGCTGAAACCGGCACTTCAGATGCCATCGATTGGATCTCATTCACCGCAACCACCGGCGATTCGCTGCAGTTTACCACCAGCCCGACCGGTTTGGCTTCCGCCGCCTCGATGACCTTGTACGAGACGGACGGTGTGACCTATATCGGTGAAGCGAACGCTGAGAATTCGAACGCTTCGGCCCAATTAAATTGGACGGCTCCTGCCGACGGTGTCTATTACCTCAAGCTGACGCCGGCAGATTCCCGTATTCGCGGAACTGATACTACCTATGATATCGGAATTGAAAAGAAAAGTTCACTGCAACCCGGTACCCTGGTTTGCGGTTCAGCAGCTATCCCTGTGTTGGTGGCCGGAGGATATGCCGTCAGTAAACAGGTTAAGAAGGTGAAAAAGAACAAGGAGCGCAAGGTATTAGGCAGATAGTCAGCGTTCCATGATTTACAACTTTTCCAATCAATGAAAACAAACAGCCATCTGATTCAGATGGCTGTTTAGTTGATCAGCAAATTACCATTGCCAGTGATCTATACGATCTTGTTTTGCGATAAAATCGCATGTTTCACGATATGTCTTGATACCGGTAGTGGCGCCAAAAGAGGTGACACAGAGCGCTCCTACTGCATTGGCAAATAGAGTGGTTTGCTCGAGAGGCCATTTTTTATCCAGCCCATACAAAAAACCGCCACAGAATGAATCGCCAGCGCCGGTCGTGTCTATGGCATCCACCTTGAATGGTGAAACAATTCCTTGCCAATTTTCTGAAAGGACATATGCACCTTCACTTCCCAATTTTAGAACGACTGTTTTTGCTCCTGATTCATGAAAAATCTCGGCAGCTTTTATTGGATCATCGTTACCGGTTAAATATTTTGCTTCACTTTCGTTGGAGAAAAGCACATCTGTGAAAGGCAGGCATGGCGACAAGCTGGGCCACCATTCACCAAACGGGTCAAAACTGGTATCCACCGAGACCATTACCTTTTTCTGTTTCAGATTTTTCAGAAGTGGAACGATTAGTTCCGCGCGGCTTTTTGCCATCCCCATCGCGGCTCCCAGATGGAAGAAATCATTTTCATCCACTCGAGAGACATCTGCGTTTTCAGGACTTAATTCGTTGTTTCCCCCAAAACTGTAGAGAAACGATCTCTCTCCATCGGGGTGGACACAAACAATGCAAACTGCAGTCGGGCTTGTTTGACTGATGGAAACGGAATTTGATTCCACACCGGCGCGCTCCAACTCCTGTTTAAGCAGACTGCCAGCGCGGTCATCGCCGAATCTGGCCACCAAACCCACCTGATCAAAACCAATCTTGCGCAAGGTAATGGCAGTATTAATAGCCGGCCCGCCGGGCATGAATTCCGTTTTATCTGTTACAACAAGTTCGCCGGCATTGGGCCAACGACCTACAGGCTGCGCAATCACATCGAAATTAGAGATACCGTAAGTCCAGATTTTTCTCATATTTTTTCCTCGTTATTAATTGATAATGTGGCTTTCAGAGTAAACGTCCTTGCATATTCTTGGTTTATCGATGATTGAGTTATGCTTTTTCGTTTCCGAATAAAACCTGGATTGGCATTTCATCAAGAGTTTTTAGAGCGTCTGAAGAGAGTTTGTTATCGGTAACCAGCATGCTGATCCGGTCAAGATCAACCACTCTATAATTTGAGACAACGCCCCATTTGCTGTTATCAGCGACAACGATGATTTGGCCGTTTGTGTTCTCGATCATTTTTTGTGATATTTCCGCATCGGTTTCTACAGGTGTTGTGCAGCCATATTTCAAACTGATTCCGTCCACTCCAATGAACGCTTTTGAAGCATAAATCCCGTCTATTCCTTTTAGTGTTAATGCACCCACTAATGAGTTTGAGTGTGATCGATAGTGACCGCCCAAGCAGATAATATTAAATGCAGATTCATCCTGTAATTCCAATAATACGCTGATGTTGTTAGTGATTATTGTTACATCTGTGAGATCTGTTCGTTTTTTTAAATACCTCGCAACCTGAGTGTTGGTGGTGCCGAAATTGATGAAAATCGTATCTTTTGATTCAACCAGGCTCGCAGCGGTCGCTCCGATAAGTTCCTTTTCACCTGAAAAGGTCTCGGTGCTTGCCGAAAATGCAGGTTCATTTTGCATACGGTGAGAAACCATTGCTCCACCGTGAGTTCTTTCAATAACGCCTTGCTTTTCCAATATCTCCAGGTCCCGGCGCAATGTGGCTTCGGATACCGATAAAATTTCGCTCAAGGTTGAACTGCGGATGAAACGATCTTTTTCAAGTTGATAGAGAATTTCATTTCTTCTCTGGGCTGGAATTGATCTATCTTTCATTTATTTCTCCCTTGGATGTAGAAAATGATTGAACATGCATAGATTATGACACAAAATGTTTGAAAATTCAAGAAAGTGCTTGACTTTGATTGAAAATGCGCTACAATGATCGTATTGAACTGGTTGTGAAAAAATCATGCATTTTCTTGCAAGACGTTCAAAAGATTGTGTTTGCGTCCCATTTTATAAAGAGGAGAAAGACATGAAGCTTCAAAAAGTAATTTGCTTGGTTGTTGTTGCCATATTTGTCCTGGCGGCTTGTACAGCAAAACCGGCTGCAACTGCTGAAGCACCGGCAGCAGCAGCAGAAGAAACAAGCGCACCGGAAGCGGCAGCTACTGAAAGTCCGGCGGCTGATTCTTCAGAGCCTGTAGAAGTAACATTCTGGTATCCATACGGAGAAGGTTCCTGGACAGGTGAATTTCTGGCGCAAAAGATTGCTGACTTCAACAGTCAGAACCCCGAAATCATCGTAAAAGGCCAATCATACGCAGATTATGCTTCTATCATCGAGGCAGTGCAGCGTGGTGCAGCCGGAAAAAATCTTCCTTCCATTGCCACTATTGGCTTTGGCTACGATGATTACATCATCAATAGCGGCCTGGCTTATCCGTTTGATGATTTCCTCGGAGATGAAGCAAGTGACTTTTTAGGGGATTTCTTCCCAACGCTTCTTTCTGTCTCAACCAGAGAAGGCAAGACTTATGGCATTCCGCTGGCTTTGTCAGTGGCAGAAGTTTTCTATCACCCTGACCTCTATGAACAGGCCGGACTTGATCCAAATTCACCTCCGCAAACCTGGGATGAATTGGTTGCAGCATCAAAAACGATTCATGATAAGTTGGGAATCTATGGTGCTACTTTCGCGCTTGATGATCCCTGGATCTTTGAGACTGCCGTGCGCTCAAATGGCGGTTCGTTTATCAGTGAAGATGGCGCTTCAGCCACACTTACTTCTGATGCCGCTGTGAAGATTCTCTCGGATTGGGGAGATGGCGCTGTAAACGGCGATTTCCTTTATAACGCAGATTTCATGCAGTCTCTGCAATCCTTTGGTGAAAAACAAGTAGCCATGTTTGCGGTCTCAAGTTATGGTACTGTGTATTATCATGAGAGTGCGCCAACCGTAAAGGCCATCGCATTCCCTGCGGGTGAAGGGTATACACTGCAGAGCCCTGCAGGCGGTAACTCTCTCTATCTTTTGGGAAACAGCGATGCCGAGCGTGAAGCAGCCGCCAAATTCATCGTTTTCTTGACCGAACCCGATGCAAATGCTGAGTGGGCAATTAATTCAGGTTATCTGCCGACACGGTCTTCCTCGTTGACGGCTTTGGGTGATTTTACTAAAGATTTTGACAATTTTGATCTTGCCGTAAAGACCATTGACAATGTTGTTGCTCCCACCCAGTGGCCGAGCCGACACGTATTACAAATAAATCAAATCATCATGCAGGCTATTGAGACAGCCATGTTAGGGCAAGGAACTGCCGAAGCGGCGCTGACTGAAGCGAATGATCAGATCAACGCACTTATGGCGCAGTAAATCGTCAAAATAGCTAGATTCAAAAATATCAAAAGTTTCTTTGGCGAGTTTGTGGGACCTGATCAAATAGTTTCAGGTTCCACAAACAAAATAAAGGGTTGACCATGCGTATTGATGCACACTGTCACACGGATTGTTCTGATGGAGCACTGACAATTGAAGAACGGATCGCAATGATAAAGGCTTGCGGATATGACGCAGCAACCATTACAGATCACGACTTCATTTCGACTGCACAGGTACAACGCGCCATAGCGGCTTGTGACGGACTTCCGTTTGTGCCGGGCATCGAATTCTCTTTACGCCATGAAGGAAAAGTGGTCCATCTTTTAGGATATTTTGTTAATCCCGAAAACTCGGAACTTCAAAATTACTTAGCTGAAGTGCAATCCGTTGATAAAGATCTTACCGGACGCCTGTTGGTCCATTTCCAAGGCAAAGGCGCAGATTTTCAGATCGACGATCTATTATCAAGTTCACTGCATACTTTTTATTCGCTTCAACTAGTGAAACGTATTGCCCGGGATCTATTCCAAAATGATCCACAGAATTGTATGCCAGCATTTTTGAATGCCATGAAACAATTGGGTTTCTCTTATGCTGACCTGGCTCCCTGGGAAGTCTCTAAAGCTATTGATCTAATTCACAGCGCCGGTGGAATTGCTGTACTTGCTCATCCCGGTGGCAGGGAAGATAAAGCAATGGTATCTTTGGGTTTTTTGGTTCACGAAGAGCGTCACATTGCACAATACGTTGATTGGGGATTGGATGGTCTTGAAGTCTCAACTCCCGTTCATACGAGAGACGAGAAAGATTTTTATCAACAATCGGGCGCAAAATATCATTTGTTTGCCTCAGCAGGAAGTGATTGTCATGGCGATGATCCTTATCTTGGCCCAGCCTTAATGGGAAAGTTCACTGACATTGCGAATGATTCTTATGAACAATTGTTATCCTGTTATAACAACAAAAAGTACTGAAAGAGTTTTTAATGAATAATTCACAAAAATCTGTCAACAAGAAGAAATTGCGTACAAGCATTGTTGCATACATTCTCCTTCTTCCTGCGCTGCTGATAGCGGTTTTGTTCGTATATTACCCCCCGGTCTACGTTCTGCGGTTAAGCTTTTTTGATTGGGATATGATCAGTCCAACGCAAACGTTTGTTGGTTTTCTTAATTACATTCGATTATTCACCGCAAAAAGTGATTTTTGGCCGTCGTTATTCCGGACAATAGAATACAGCATCATCTATATTCCATTGAGCATGATTTGCGGTTTGTTTTTAGCCAGTCTGTTGACCAATATTAAGTTCCTGCGCGGTTTCTTTCAATCGGTTTTCTTTATTCCGTCGGTGACTTCAATTTCTGTGGTTTCTGTGGTTTGGTCTTTCATTTTCAACCCACAAATTGGTCCATTAAATCAAATTTTGTTAAAAATCGGCGTCCCCGACGCCTTCATCCCGCAGTGGTTGAATGACCCGAATTTGGCATTGCCAACTTTGGCGTTGATCGGTGTGTGGCAATCATTGGGATTCATTACACTGTTATTCATCGCGGGATTGAATAATATCCCCAACGACTACCGTGAAGCGGCTTCAGTAGACGGCGCATCCGGTTGGTATCAATTTTGGAAGATCACGCTGCCCCTGTTGAGCCCGGTGACTTACTTCACCTTATTCATGCTTTTGATCAATTCTTTCAGGGTCTTTGGTATTGTTGCCATCATGACTCAGGGGCGTCCGATGGGAACGACAAACGTCTTGCTCTACTATGTTTATCGAAACGCGTTCCAGTATTTTGACGCCGGTAAAGCCAGCGCAAGTTCATGGATTATTTTTATGATCATTTTGATTTTCATGTTGATACAGCAAAAAATGGGAGAAAAAAATGTCTTCTACCAGTAAAAAATCTCCACTTCAATTGCTGAATTCCGTTAAATTAGGTGATGTACTTTTGTACTTGTTCCTCTTTGTCTTTGCCTTGTTTATCGTGTTTCCTTATCTGTGGATGTTCTTCACCTCATTTAAACCCTCGACAGAAGTGTTTACCACGGATATGCAACTGCTGCCACGTCATTGGCAAATTGATAATTACTTACAAGTGCTGCAGCAGAAATCGTTCATGCGTTCCATTTTAAACTCAGTGATTGTCACGACGCTTGGCGTTTTACTTGAAGTAAGTATTGCTTTTATCGGAGCCTACGCTTTTGCCAAGCTGGATTTTTGGGGGAAGGATTTCTTGTTTCTGGCTGTTCTGGGCACACTTATGATTCCTCCCCAGGTTCTCATGCTTCCATCATACTTGTTGGTCAGCAATTTGGGCTGGTTGGATTCATATCAAGGTTTAATCATTCCGCGCGCGGGCGCTGCATTTGGTATTTTCCTGTTGCGCCAGTTCATCCTTACCATCCCAAGAGATTTGGATGACGCTGCCCAGGTGGATGGTGCGAATATCATCAGGCGCATGATCAGCATATACCTCCCGATTTGTCTTCCTTCAGTTGTAACAGTTGGCGTTTTTTCAATGCTCGGTTTCTGGAACGACTACTACTGGCCGCTGGTCATTACTTCTGACAGCTCAATGCGTACTGTCCCGTTAGGGATCGCACAATTCAAAAGCCTGGAAGGTATGGGAAACTGGGAATTGTTAATGGCTGCGGCCGTTTTGGCGACACTACCCATGTTGATCATGTTTATCTTTGCGCGAAAAACATTAATCGGTAACCTTACTGCCGGCGCGGTACAAGGACAATAAAGTGAAATATGGCTGATATTAAAACGTTGATCTATGAGAACAATATTAAAGGTAAGGTAATCGCTTCTGACTTGGATGGAACGCTCCTGGAGGGGGACCTTGGTGAAACGGTTTTCTTTCTCCTGCTTGCCATGAAGGCAAGAAAGACACCTCTGGGTGATATTGTGTCCTTTCTTAAAATGGTGAGACAAGAAGAGGGCCTGGAGTGCGATCATGAAAATGAGGTTGGAGATGTGCTGAGCCAATATTTATGGCATATGCAAAGAGCCGAACTTCTTCAGGCTTACGCGCTGATTGCTGATTACCTTTCTTTTTATTCTGAAGAAGAAATTCACACCATATCAATGGCGGTTTTAACTTTCGGTATACCCAGAAAACAATTTCAATTGATATGCAGGAACCAATCTTTTGATTTGATGATACACGCTTTACCTGACCCCTGGCTAACCAGTTTGATCAAAGAAAGCTTCTCGCGGGGTGCAGAAATCCGCATCATTTCCGGAAGTCCGCAGTCTATTGTGGAAGGCTACTGCATGTTTCAGGGATTCCCAAAGAGTGTTGCCAGAGGGATTGTCAAAGATGCTGGCGGAAAAACTGTGGTTCCTTATGGAAAGGAAAAATTGGAAATCCTTACCAGGGAAGGGTTCACAAAACCATATATTGGTTTGGGAGATAGCCGCGGTGATTTTGATATGCTGCTCGCAGCAGAACATCCGTTTGTGCGAAAAACGAGCCCGATTGAAGTGCTGGAAGAGGCGAAACAGCATCATTGGGAGATAATATAAATTGGAGGAAAGAATGGATTACGAATACCTTTATGACCATATTCTTGGTGGATTATACGGACAGGCCCTGGGTGATTCATTTGCCATGCCTGCCATGCTGAGACCTGAAGTTACCTGGAAACGTTATGGATGGTTTAAGGAATTTATGGATGCGCCGGATGACCATCCCGCCCATCACGGCTTAAAAGCGGGTCAGATCACCGATGATACTGAACAGGCCATGTCCCTGGCGATGGTAATGATCGAGGAAGGCGGAATCAGCGTAGAAGGCGCTGCGCGCGCCATGGTTAAGTGGTATGACATGGTTGATGGCGACCATAATGATTACGTTGGACCAAGTACGCGTAAGGCTGTGACGAAGCTTAAGAAAGGCGACGATCCTCACCGTACGGGTACTCAAGGTGATACAGATGGCGGAGCCATGCGGGTTTCTCCGATTGGCTTGATCAATCCGGGAAATCTGGAGCAAGCTGTTAAAGATGCGGTGACTTCTTGTACTCCAAGCCACTATACAGACGTGGCAATCTCCGGTGCTGCAGCAGTGGCAGGCGCTGTTGCCATGGCCATGTCTGAAGATGCCACTCTGGATTCGATTTTAGAAGCCGGAATCAAAGGCGCAGAAATGGGTGTGACTTATGGCTCACCGTGGATGGGCGCAAGCATCTCAAGGCGTATCAAGATGGCTATTGACCTGGCTAATCAAAATAAAGATCATTATGAACGCCTGGTCGATATCTATGATTTGATCGGCTGCGGCCTGGCAACTTCAGAAGCTGTACCGGCTGCCTTTGGCGCGATTGCTATTTCAAAAGGTGATCTAATGGATACGGCAAAATATGCGGCCAACCTTTCAGGCGATGCGGATACCGTAGCCGCCATGGCTTGCGCGGTTATGGGCGCCTGGAAAGGATATAAGGCTTTTCCGTCATTCGTGATCGAAAAAATCACTCAAGTAAATTCAAACTGGAACTTTAAAGAGACAGCCGAAGGACTCGCGAAACTGGCCCTGAAGAGGTTATGACCTTTGCGAAAAAAGTAACTGCGGCGAGTTTGTGGAACGCGATAAAGTAAAAGGGTTTTCGTATGAAACAAAAAAAGTTCAATGTTGTCGGTATGGGCGATCTTGTCGCTGATCTAATGGTTTCCGTGGATGGATTCCCCATAAATGCAGACAGCGCTCAGTTGACCGATAAAGTCGAACTGCAGCCTGGCGGTATGGGAAATTTTCTAATCGCCGGTCAGCGAATCGGATTATCCATGCTCCCTATTGACTTGCTGGGCGCAGATCAGAACGGCGAGTTCCTGATTGAGGTATTGAAAGATGAGGGGATCGAGACCTCTTTTCTCGAAAAAATTCCGGGAGCAGGTACCAGGGAAATCATTGTTCTGGCTAACGAAGCAGGAAAACACGCCTTTATCGCATACCGTGATGAGCATTTTCCTGTTCGGGGAATCAATAATTTATGGCAGCGCGGCCTCGAAAAAGCTGATGCGCTGCTTACGGTTGGTTATTCACTGAGCGAGCAATACATTAAATCGGCGCTTATTGAAGCGATGGAATTTGTTCGACGCCGTGGGAAAAAAGTTTTCTTTGATCCAGGTCCGTTGATCGACCTTGAAGGTGATGATGCTTTTCGAAGAGCTTTCAACGCTTCAGACGTGGTCTTGCTGACTGACGATGAACTGGAACTGGCTACAGGCGGAAGAACCCCGCAGCATGCCAGGAAGCTGTTTGAATACGGTGTGGAACTGGTGTGTGTAAAACTCGGTAAAAACGGTAATTTCATTGTTGACCAGGATCAAGAGATCAGATGTCCGGGATTTGAGGTTCAGGTATGTGACACAAATGGCGCCGGGGATTCATTTGCTGCAGCTTTCATCTATGGATACCTGTACGAATGGCCTCTACTGGAAGTTGGAACGTTTGCCAATGTAATGGGAGCCGTGAAAGTTCAAAAATTTGGCGCTGGTCGGAACGTCCCGACAGCAAATGAAATAAAAAAGATGATCGACGTATTTAACATTTCATTACCTGATTATAGATAGCTGAGGGATTGTGTCATTCAAGAATAAATTCAGACCTAAAACCAATAGGTTTGTTCAACTGCTTCTTGAACAAACCAGTTTGACCGTCGAAGGGCTCGGGTTGTTGAAAGTCTATATGGAGTTGTATGACCATGAGTCGGCCAAGAAAATCGCTGAGAAGGAAAAAGAAGCAGATGAAGTGCGGCGCATTCTGATCGAAGAATTGATGCGGACGTTTGTAACGCCTTTTGATCGAGAAGATATTTTTGCCCTATCAAGAGAAATCGATGATGTGCTCGATTATGCCAATACTACAGTCGCCGAAATGGAAATCCTTCACGTGGAACCAACGCCCTTTATGATGACGATTGCTGCACATTTATATGAAGCTGTTCAGGAATTACTGATGTCGGTTGAACGGCTGCAGGATAAACATCCTAACGTGGCGTCTGATCATACACAACGAGCCAAATATCTTGAAAATCAGGTGGAAAGAGTCTATCGGGAAGCACTTGCAGACTTGTTCAACGGACCGAAAAACATACAGCATGTACTGACTGTACTCAAAGTTAGAGAAATTTACCGGCATTTGAGTAATGCTGCTGACCGGGTGGACTACGCCGCCAATGTAATCGCTGATATTGTCATAAAAATGAGCTGATGAATCCTCCAGTCTATCTACTGCTTTTGGTTGGATTATCTTTGATATTCAACTTCTTGAATGGTTTTCACGATTCAAGCAATATTGTTGCCACGATCATCTTTTCTCGGGCGATCTCTCCGCGCTGGGCGCTTTTTCTGGCAGCCGTAGCCGAATCGGCGGGGCCATTTTTATTTGGCGTGGCGGTAGCAAAGACCATTGGTGAGGAGATCGTATCTGCCGACGCGATCAATATTCAGATCATTCTGGCAGCTTTGGCAGCTGGAATTTTTTGGAATCTCGTTACCTGGTTTTTCGGGATACCATCCAGTTCGTCACACGCATTAATTGGTGGAATCCTTGGAGCGGTTATCGTTGGAGTGGGATTTGATGTGGTCAAGATCTCAGGACTGGTCAAAATATTGCTTTCTTTGCTGCTTTCACCGGTATTGGGATTGATTATGGGGCACCTGTTTACCCGGCTTGTTTATTTGTTTTCAAAAAATTCAACTCCGCGTATCAACACCTTTTTTAAACGATCCCAGATTGTAACGGGAATTGGTTTGGCACTCAGCCATGGGGCGAATGATGCACAAAAAACCATGGGGATCATCACACTTGGTTTGGTGACAACAGGATATTTGAAAAGCTTTGTTGTTCCAATGTGGGTCATTTTGGCATGCGCAGCAGCCATGGCGTTAGGGACGTTATCTGGGGGCTGGAGGTTGATCCGCACGCTTGGTTCGCGGTTTTACAAGATCAGACCGATTAATGGATTTTGCTCTCAGGTATCTTCAGCGATGGTAATTCTTGGGGCGGCATTGCTTGGCGGTCCGGTCAGTACAACCCAGGTGGTGAGTTCAGCGATCATGGGGGTGGGATCGGCAGAACGCATGAATAAAGTACGCTGGGGAGTGGCCGGACAGATCACTACGGCCTGGTTTCTGACCATACCTGTTACGGCAGTTTTATCGGCAATCATCTATCGCCTAATGATTTTATCGGGCATTTGACAGACAATTCAAATTCAAAATAAATCCAAAATTGTTCCTTGTGATAACATTAATAACATGGCAACCTCATTGAAATGGACCCTGCGCAAGTTACTCGCAAGAATCCGTTGGGAGCGGGAGGATCAGGAACTTCTGCAATCTGTTTCGCAGAAGGTGATGGGCACCACTTTGGCAATCTATGTTGGCTGGCACATTGTAGCTACACTGGGATGGCCTCAAATTTTCAGTCCCAGTCTTTACATCATAACATTGGGAATGATCCTTATCGGGGTTCTTTCCTTTCGTTTCTTAAAAAGGCTCTATTTTCTCGCCCAGGTCGTATGGAATTTCGGCCTTGGAGTCATGATCCTTCTGGCGCTGCATTTTTATCATCATCCTGAAATTGTGCTTCTTTTTTGCTTCTTGCCGATCATGGCAGAAGTAATGATGGGGTTCAAGCCGACCCTTATCCTTGAAGCCGCGATCATCATTCTTGCTTTATCCTGGCAGCAGATTGGCTTATTACCGCCACTGGTAAAGGAATACCAAACTGCTTTGATCATTGCGTCTCTTGTTTCCACAATTTTGGGGTGGGGGATTTCATCCAATCTGGTGGTATCGATGGAAGCCGCTTCGCATCATTACCGAGAGGCATTGGAACGATTGAATGAAGCGCGCGAGCATCGGGCTGAGATCAGTGTGTTGCTCAAGGACGTTAATAATGCCAATTATCAACTTGACCGCATGAATCTAATGCTCACTTACGCGCGCGGCCAGGCAGATAAAGCCCGTGAAGAACGCGATCGATTTGCCCTGGCTGTCAGTCACGAATTGCGCAGTCCGTTGAATTTTATTATTGGTTTCAGCGACTTGATGGTTCATTCTCCTGAAACGTATGATGATTTGAAGGATTGGCCTACGGGTTTATATGATGACATCAAGGAGATTTACAAAAGCAGCACGCATTTAATGCAGCTGATCAATGATATTCTCGACATGGGGAAGATGGATGCCAAGCAATTCACCATGTTCAAGGAAAAGATCAATTTCGCGGAGATCGTCGAAGATGTTCGTGAGATGGTTCAAACAGCGATCACCAATAAAGGACTTGAGCTTCGTATTGAGCTTGATCCAGAGTTGCCGCCCGTGTTTGTTGACCGGACACGTATACGCCAGGTGCTGCTTAATTTGGTAACCAACTCACTCAGATTCACTAAAAAGGGAAGCATTACCATCAAGGCTTTTAAATTCACGCCCGAGCTTTTACGGGTGGAAGTGATTGACACCGGAAAGGGAATTGCCAAGGAAGACCTTCCCAACGTCTTCCACGAGTTCAGACAGGTGGGAGACGAACACCAGCGATCCATTGAAGGCAGCGGTCTTGGACTATCGATTGGCAAGCGCTTTGTTCAATTACACAGCGGAGAAATCGGGGTTGACAGTGAACCGGGCCGGGGATCCATCTTTTTTTTCACCGTGCCATTCCATCAACAAATTGATGATGTGCAGGTCATCAGTGAAGATACAACCCTTGAAGCTGCCAAAGAGGAAGCTGATTTACTGGTTGATAAAGTGCCATTGTTATTAATGCTTACCAATGATGCTTTTTCTGCCAGGGTGTTCATTAAAACCATAAAAGGATACAAGGTCACAATTCTTACGGATCCCAGCCAATTAAAACCGGTTGTGGAAAAAACGTTTCCGAGGGCGGTCATTGTGGATGAACATCTGGCCGATCACTCTGATGTGGAAGCATTTGCCGCCAATCCGCCGTACGATATTCCCATAGTGACTTTCCCCTTGCCAGTCAGCCGACAGAACCGCAGCTCCAATCTTCCAGAAGGTGTATTGGATTATCTGGTCAAACCGGTTCCACGTCAGGTGCTCGTGGAAACAGTAAAACGGCTTGAGTTAAAGGTCAAAACCATTTTGGTCGTGGATGATGATCCGAGTATGGCGCGTTTTGTCACCCAGGCGCTAAGACTTGATAACGAGAACGGTGCTGAGTTTGATGACAACATCAAGATATTAACCGCGCTGGATGGGCAGGAAGCGCTCCGTTTTCTACAGACTTTGCCAGTGGGAGTTGTTTTCCTTGATCTTGATCTAACCGATATGAACGGCTTGACACTGCTTAACCAAATGCTGCAGGATCGAGAATTGAGACGAATTCCTGTCGTGATCATTTCGGCCAGCGACCCGCCTGCCACTTTTAGTCCACAGCAAAAAGGACTTTTTAGTGTGCTAGTCAACAGACCATTTGATCGAAACGAGTTGGCGGAATTGGTCAGTTCAGCATTACGTGAAATCACACCGATGTATGACGGAAAATCAGGGAACGCCACCTCATCCAGGATAAATCTGGAAAACGGGTCAACAAATGGGTTTGAAAAAAAGTGAGTGGTGTTTAGTCAACAACAAGGGAGTTGACAGCCTCAAGAAGCATTTTTTGCGTCACGGGTTTTTTCAAATACCCATGGGCTCCCAAAGATCTTGAGAGGTCCGGATCATCCCAGGCGGAACAGACGATCACAGGTATGTTTTTCAGCATTTCATCCAGTTTGATCAATTGAAGCAATTCCCAACCATCCATTTGGGGCATCATTACGTCCAGTGTGATCAAAACTGGCTGCAGGTGTCTGGCCAGTGGAATGGCTTGTTCGGGTTGACTGACACCGATGATCAAAATATCACTTTGTGATAAATAGCGTTGGAAAAGATTAACCACCGCTTCCTGGTCGTCGATCACCAACATGATCTTTTGTTCGGAATGCGGCAGCCAAATGGTACGCTTGATCAGGCAGGCGCTTTTATCTTTTGTTTTGGTTTCTTCGATACGGGCATGTATGCGTTCACACCAAAATGATACGGCTGTTAACTCATCAGTAGGTGTTTCATCTTGCGTTTCTTCACAAGAAGCAGCTTCAACCTGACAGGAAAATTCCAATTTGACTTGATTCCCAGAAGTCTCACAGCAAATGATCAAATGTTGAGTGTGCTGGTTGTGCAAGATATCATTGAAAAGGCTGATAAGCACCTGGCGTAATATAACGCGGTCGGTAACAAGGGGTGTGAAACTGTCATCTGATGATGTGAAGTTTACTGTGACGTTCTTTTTCTCAAACTGTTGTTTGAGCATGTTATATACGCCTTTAATGGTTTGAAGCGGGTCTATCATTTCGTTATGAACTTCTATAACGGGATCAAGGTCTGCATCGCCGTCAGGATTCTGGTCTGGATAACAGGTTGCCCATAGGATTTCAGTAAGGGCGGCAAGCGCTTTGTGATGGTCCCTCCGCATTTGGCGCGGGCTGATAGCAAGCAGATCGGCTAATTCCTGTACTGCCAGACCTTCAACGTAACGCTTTTTCAAGATGATGTATGGGCGCCACTCCGGAGAAGTCAAGGAAGGTTCTTTGTGAGGCGGACGAAGTTTTTCTAATCCATCGAGAATAATTTGGCGGGCATATTCCCCCTTGTTTCCTGAAAAACCGGGTGGAATTGAAATAACCGAATATAAAGCCGGATGTGTTTCGAGAGATACAAAATCATAAAGGTTATCAAGTGTATCTTTGATAATTTCATTAAAGAAAATTCGAGTTACCATGATTTAGAAATGCCTTGAAAAAGTATAGTTTGTCCTCATTGTGTCCGCAATGTGTCCGAAAGTTTATTGTCTGAGATATCACAATCATTATAATCAAGAGTACAAAGTTTGGCAGGCAATGCCAAAACGATTGTTCATTTTTCATATTCTAAAGGAGAGAGAAAAATGCCCAAGAAACTGTATTTTGTATTTGCAACACTTCTGGTTGCCGCAATGGTTCTCGCCGCTTGCGCGAAAGCCCCTGTAGCCACCGAAGCCCCTGCTGCTGTTGAGGCCCCTGCGGCTACAGAAGCACCAGCTGAAGCTGAAGCTGAAGCACCCGCAGCTGCAGACGAACAGCTTGAGGTCTTTTCGTGGTGGACTGGTGGTGGTGAGGCAGCCGGTTTGGATGCCATGATCGCCATCTGGAATGAAATGTATCCTGACATCGAATTCGTGAACGCAGCGGTTGCCGGCGGCGCCGGATCCAATGCTAAAGCCGTATTAGCCACACGCCTGGCTGCCGGTGATCCCCCCGATTCATGGCAAGGACATGCCGGACAAGAATTGATCGGTGCCTATGTGGAAGCCGGTCAATTGGAACCATTGGATGACCTGTATGAAGCCAATGGCTGGTATGACATCTTCCCTGAAACCCTCATCCCCCTGATCTCACAAGACGGACATCCTTACTCTGTGCCTGTGAACATTCACCGCTCCAATGTGATGTGGTACAACCCCGCCGTTTTGGACGAATACGGCGTGGAACTGCCCACTGATCTTGCCAGCTTCATCGCTGCTCTTGAGACCCTGAAAGCCGCCGGAATGGATTCACCGTTATCCCTTGGTGAGGCCTGGACCGAAGTTCATATGTTCGAGACCATCCTGCTGGCAACCGTAGGTCCTGACATGTACAATGGTCTGTGGGCTGGAACTGCTGATTGGGGCTCCGCTGAAGTTAAGGACGCCATTGCCAATACAGCAAAGATCATGGAATACGTCAATAGCGACTATGCAACCCTGTCCTGGCAGGATGCCACCAAATTGATGGTTGACGGCGACGCAGCCTTCAACATCATGGGCGACTGGGCTGATGGTTACATGAGCGGCGCAGTTGATGGTGGAAACCTTGGATTGACCCCGGAAGTCGACTATGGCTGGATGCCGGTTCCCGGAACCCAGGGCAACTTCATCTTCCTGTCCGATTCCTTCGTGCTGCCCGTTGGTGCCAAGCACCCCGATGCCGCCATGAAATGGTTGACCCTGTGCGGTTCCAAAGAAGGGCAAGATGCCTTCAATCCGGTCAAGGGTTCAATTGCCGCCCGTAAAGACTCAGACAAGTCACTGTATGGTGTCTATCTGCAGTCAGCCATGGAAGATTGGTCGACCAACACAGTTGTTGGTTCACTGGCTCATGGCGTTGTTGCCAATCCCTCATGGGCAACCCAAATCACCACTGATTGGGGCGCCTTCGTGATCGACTTCGACGTGGATGCCTTCCAGTCTGCTCTGGTTGCTTCCTGCTCCGAATTTGGTCCCTGTGAGTAATTAGTTCTATCAACAAATCTGGTCATCGGGGAGCGACCCTCCCCGATGACCGTTAAAAAAGAGTTCGTTCGATAAATGGAAAGATAAGTTTTGCTATAATTTTTATTATTATCTTAAGGAAATACAATGCGAAATCGTAAAGAAAAATGGCTGGCATTTTTAATGGTTTGTCCCTCCATCATCGCAGTGGCAATTTTCGTTTATGGATTCATAGGATGGACGACCAGGGTTTCTTTCAGCGCCTGGCAAGGGATGACACCTGATTACAGCTTTGTCGGACTGAAAAATTATATCGATTTGTTTGTTGACAATTTACGATTTCAAATTGACCTCAAAAACACTCTGATTTTTACGGGAATATTTGTTTTTGGAACTTTGCTATTAGGTTTGATCACAGCGCTTTTGCTTGACCAGGGCTTGAAAGGCGAAGGGATTTTCAGAAGTTTGTACATTTTCCCGATGGCAATTTCTTATATCGTGACCGGTGTTGTATGGCGTTGGTTGATGAATCCCGCTCAAGGCTCGAGGGTCAGTGGATTGAACCTGCTGTTTCAGACGTTACATCTTGATTTTCTAATTAACAAATGGACTTCCACCCCGGAATGGGGAATAGCCTTCCTGGCTATTCCGGCTATCTGGCAATTATCCGGCTATACGATGGCGATGTATCTGGCCGGTTTACGCGCCATCCCTGATGAACTGCGCGAAGCAGCTAGAGTGGATGGGGCAAATGAATTTGAGATATTCAGGTATATCATTTTGCCGTTGCTGCGTCCGGTTACGCTTTCGGCCATGATTATTCTCGGACATATGTCATTGAAGACCTTTGATCTGGTGATCGCGACCGTAGGCAAGCAACTGGTATTGGATATGCCTTCGATCAACATGTGGCAATCAACGTTTGACGGTTTACAATACGGCAGCGGCGCGGCAATCAGTATCCTGCTATTGTTGAGTACGGCGATACTGATCATTCCGTACCTTATCTTCTCACTCCGTACGGAGGTGCGACAATGAACCGAAGCCGAGCCCGATACTGGAGTTATATTCCGCTTGTCTTATTGGCAATCTTCTATTTGATCCCGGTCTATGTCATGCTGGTGACCGGTTTCAAAGCAGGTGATGAGATCAGTCTCAAGACCATGTGGGACTTTCCACGGGCATTGAGTTTGGATAACTATAAAAAAGCTTTTGAACTGCTTTCTCCGAACCTTTGGAATAGTCTGAACATTGTTGTTCCTGCAGCGATCATTTCTTCGATCCTGGGTTCGTTGAACGGATACGTACTGGCGAAGTGGAAATTCAAGGGCGCTGATACGATTTTCACCTTGATCCTCTTTGGTATGTTCATTCCCTACCAATCTATCCTCATTCCATTGGTGCAGTTTACCAATGCCATTGGATTGTATGGCGGTTTACCCGGGCTGGTCTTGGTGCACGTGATTTACGGTATCCCGATCACCACGCTGACTTTCAGAAATTATTACGCAAGCATTCCAAATGAATTGGTTGAAGCCGCGAAGATCGACGGGGCAGGGATGCTGGGTATTTACTGGAATATTCTTCTGCCCATTTCCATTCCAAGTTTTGTGGTTGTTTTGATCTGGCAGTTCACCCAGGCCTGGAATGACTTCCTCTTCTCGGTGGTGCTTACCAATCCGCAGAACTGGACGGTTACGGTGGCGCTGAACAATATCTCAGGCGGCCAGATCGTTCCGTGGAACCTGCAGATGGCGGCTTCCTTGCTGGCTGCTTTGCCGACACTGCTCGTCTACATCTTCCTGGGACGCTACTTCCTGCGCGGTATGATGGCCGGTTCCTTGAAGGGATAGACTATTTTCAACTCTTCACCCGGATAAGGGGCACCTTGACCGGGATACAATTCTTCTCCTTCTCATAGCAAACAGTTCCTGCATAAAGGGCCAGGAACTGTTGCTATTTTTGATAAGCTCAATACAAAACACCACTTAAATATTTTTAAGTGGTGTTTTTTTCAAACCATCACAAACGACTAATTCAAGAAATTGACTGTGACACTCATACCGGGCAAAGCACCTTCAGGGAGGGAGTCGAGTCTGATCACCGCCATGTAGATCACATCACCGCCTAATGAATCAGCTTGAGGAGAGACGGCAACTACTTTTCCGGTTGTATTCTGGTTGAGCGGTTTGATATTGACTTCAACGTTTTGTCCAACCTTTACTTCCGGTACGTCGCGTTCGCTCAGATCGGTGGTTTCAACGTGAAGATGAAGGGGATCCACCAAAACCATTTGCACCTGACCGGCAGGGACGAATTCTCCGACCGTACAGTTTATGGCTGCCACAGTGCCATTAATGGGGGCGATCAGCAAGGAGTTTTCAATGTTGGTTTGAGCCAGGTCCACGTTGATCCGCGCCTGAGCGAGTTGCGCATAGCCTTCACCTGACGGGTTCTCGGGCAATTCTTCGCCGGTGAGTGCGGCCAAAAGGGTCTGGTCATCGGCAAGTTTTGCCTTGGCGACCTCAACATCCGCTTCGTAGATGGCAAGCTGGTAAGGATCGACGTCTTCGTACATATCGACGTTGGCTTTGGCTTCCTTTACCCTGATCTGTGCCTCATAGAGTTTTTGATATGCCACAGCCTTGTCTTTATCGGTGTGGGCATCTCCGCTGATCTTGTTGTAGTCTTCTTCAGCGTCTTTTAATGCGTCTTGAGCGACGGTCAGATCCGCTTTAGCTTTATCGATCAGGGCTTCGTTCGCGTTGGTCGCCAGCCACCAATAATAAGTACCCTGGGCCCTGTTCAGCGCGGATTGATCCTCGGCGACTGCTTTTTGAGCGCTGCTTAAAGCGGTGGCAGAAGTCAATTCGGTCAGGGCAAGATTCGCCTGATCCAACTGAAGCTGCAAGAGGGTATTATCCAGTTCTGCCAGAATATCTCCCTTTTTAACTTGGTTTCCAACAGTAGTATTGATCGTAAGCAGGTTCCCGCTCTGCAGAAAAGCCAGGTCAGCGTAATGATCTGAGACTAAAATCCCGGAAGCAGAGACACCGGATGACTGTGCACCGGCAGAGCTTGCAGGGCCTTGCGCAGCAGCGGAAGCATTATCTTGCAGCACTACTGTGGGCAAGGGGGTGGGGGTCTGATTCGTCTTGCATGCTGTAAGTAAAAACAAAGCGACGATTAAGGTAAAGCCTAGAGTTCTTTTCATTGCCATCCTACTTTTTTTTGTTGTTGGTTCCATTTCCATTTCCATTTGGTTCAACGATCTGTCCATCACGCATGGTGATCACTCTTTTCGCGTATTTGAACACACGCGGATCGTGAGTGGCAAAGACGAAGGTAACGCCGGTCTCTTTATTCAAATTGGCCATGATCTCCATTACCTGTTGTCCGTTGGCAGTATCGAGGTTGGCGGTTGGTTCATCTGCCAGGATCAACGCGGGATTGGTCGACAGTGCTCGTGCAGCGGCAACCCTCTGCTGCTGTCCGCCACTCATCTGATCAGGTCGATGATTGGCATGGTCGGTCAGGTCTACAGCGTTCAACAAGTATTGAACTCTTTCCTTGCGTTCTGCCGGACCAACTCCCTTTAATAATAACGGTAATTCAATGTTTTCGTATGCCGTTAATGTGGGAATGAGAGCAAAGAACTGGAAAATGAAACCCAGATTATTCTTGCGAAGATCAGCCCTTTGATTGCGGCTCATTCGGGTAATATCTTTTCCATTAATTGTAACGACACCTTCAGTGGGTAGATCCAGACATCCCAGTAATTGCAGAAGCGTTGTTTTACCGGAGCCTGAGGGTCCGACCAGGGCAGTAAATTCACCGCTCTCAATACTCAAACTAATTCCTCTAAGGGCTTTTGTTTCTGTTTCTCCTACATGAAAAGTACGAACAACGTTTTCAACATTAGCAACGATCATTTTTATCTCCTTCCTATTTTCCGTGCAGCGCATCGACAGGCTCAAGACGGGCCGCGAGAATAGCAGGGTAAAGTGAGGCAATCATGGTCACAATGAAAGCCAGAATTGTCAGATACAGGGTGTCTCCACCGGTCAAAATCGCATATATGCGATCACCTAAAAGCATCTCCCCATTGATTCCCATGTCACCGATGGCAAAGCCGAATTTGGCAAAGTATTGGCATACGAGCCAGCCGAGGGCCAAGCCGAAGGCAATGCCTCCAACAGCAAGGATGCTGGCTTCGGCCAGGAAAAGTCCCAATATCTGGCGTCCTTTCATGCCGACGGCCGCAAGGATACCGATCTCACGGGTGCGTTCAAAGACCGACATAATGAGCGTGTTTACGATTACCGTAGCGGTTATGGCCAATACGATCAGATAGATGATGATCATAAAACTATTGGCAAGTTCTTCAGTATCCAGGAGCAGTTGGTTCATATCCTTCCAGGTTAACACCTCATAACCAGCGCCGCTGATGGCTGAAGCAACCATGTCGGCATCTTCACGATTATTCAACAGGATAAAAATGGATGTGGCGTGATCTTGCGTTGATGTGATAGTCTGAACTTTGTCCAAAGTCATAAGGATCGTGCTTTCATCATACGATGGCGTTCGAGTTGTATATAATCCGCGGACGGTGAACTTTTGTTCGCTTACATCACCGTTTGAGGTATTGACCAGCAAATTAAGTGAATCACCGGTATTGATCTGCAGTTTGTCTGCCAGGAGTTGTCCGATCACAATACCATTTCCATCATCCTGGTTAAGAAAGCTGCCAGCCGTGATACCTTCAACAAATGGTTGATTGGCTGTCGAAGATGGATCAACCCCAAGAAGCTGTACTCCGATGGAATCATTGCCTGAGGAAACAACAGCGCTGGCATTCAGGCGCGGTGTAGCAACCTGGATCAAGTCGTTGAGAGGGGAAGACCCTTCTAAAGTATTGATGATGCTTTGCGGATCTGCAACCAGATCAGACCATTTCAGGCTGCTCTTGCCCTCAATGTATTCGGATGAACGAATTTGAATGTGTCCGCTGGAAAGCTGGATGGTTTTTGCGATTGAGCCAACCATTTCTCCGCGGGTAATTGCCGCGATCAATAATATCAAGGCCAGGCCCAATGATATGGCCAGCCCGGACAGGATCGAACGACGGCGATTACGGTTTAGATTTCTAAATGCGAGTTTAAATTGTTGTAGCATGGCATACTCTCTTAAACATAATGCAAGGCTTCAGAAGGCTCGTGGCGTGACGCTTCGCGAGCAGGGATCAACGATGCAAGAATGGTAATGATAAATACCGGAAGTCCGCGCGTGAAAATTGAGTTCAATGCCAGGCTTGTGAAGACCTTCCCGGTAATCAGCGCCATATAATCGGTGATATTCGAGTATTGAGAATAATCGAAACCCACAACGGAGAAAATGGCGTTCAATCCGATCCCCAGCGCTTCACCGAAGATCACCCCGACCAGACCCAGCATGACACCTTCAATAATAAAGAGAATCATGATCTCGCGCGGTTTCATGCCCATCGCACCGAGTAAACCTATCTCCCGCGTCCGTTCAAAGACAGCCATGAGAAGAAGATTAAGCACGCCAATACCGGCAATTAAAATGATGATCCAGCTGAAGAACTGCATTGCGCCATTTTTTGTTTCCATGGCTGTTTGCAATTCAGGGAAGGCCTCTGCCCAGGTTTGTGATTCAAAACCATTCATAATCGGTTTCAAGGCGTTCAGTACTTGCGTTTCTTGCCCTATCTTTTCAAGGGAGATCATGACTTCGGTTACCTGACCGGGGAGTTCATAGAGCGTTTGAGCCTCGGCCAAAGATATGTAAACTGTTTTTTGTTCGAGAGATGGCACCCCAAAATCGTAAATACCGACCACAGTCATGGTGCGCTGCCGCATCTGGTTGTGAACGGTTTGTCCAACCAGGGTAAAACGGTCATTCACCTGTAAATTCATCATCAGGGCCAAACCCTTGCCGATCAGAATGGCATCTTCATCATCGGCAGTGAGATATCGACCTTCAACGATCTGCTCCGCGATCGGATTCGTGGTTGCTTCAATTTCCGGTTCGACTCCTGTGATTCCGACCGCAAAAGCACCTTCACGATTGGTTGCCATACCGCCGGTATTGATCCTGCGAGATGCACTGACCACCTGAGGTAAATCCTCGGCGGCCTGTACGATCTGTTGGTCATTGGTCAACGGCATCAGCGGATAGCTTTTTGTACTGGTTGAAAAACCTTCCGCGTGAATACGGATATTCCCTCCCAGGACTTTGATGGCATTTCCATAGATCGCGTCCTGGAATCCGGCGATCATGCCGTCATAAAAGACCATTAACATGATGCCGAAGCCAAGGGCAGAGATTACGATGATGGTGCGGCGGCGGTGCCGCCAAATATTACGCCAGGCAAGTTTCAAATATAGAATCATACACACCTCTTCATTTCAAAAATGTAACGATAAAAAATGCCAACCAGTTATTCAAACTGGATTGCTTCGACAATAACTGTTCTGGAAGCCTGTCGTGCCGGAACCAGGGCTGCGATCACACCAAAAGCCAATCCAACAACTATGGTCGTAAGAATGCCAGAGATCGGGAAGTAAAAATCAATGGTGAATCCGATAAAGCTGATGGCTTTCACAAGCAGGTAGCTCATAAAGAGCCCGACCACAATCCCCATCACGATTCCCAGGCTGGAAAGAAGCAAACTTTCAGAAAAAATGATGCGACTGATCTGTTCTCGTGTGGATCCAACAGCACGGAGCAAACCGATCTCGCGGGTACGTTCGATCACATTAATGCTCATGGTATTTGCCATGGCGATCAATCCGGGAATGGCCATCATAAAGACCATCAGATAAAAAACGCTCATTAAAGATTCGAACATTTCCATTTGCTGCCTTTTGAATTCATTGGAATCGATCAAACTGAAGACGGGGTATTTCTTGACGACCTCTTTCAACGCTGCAGTAACTTTGGCCGTATCTCCATTCGGGAATTGATTGACCAGTATCAATATATCGCTTTCGCTGTCAAAATCAACGGCCAGGTTTTTCTGTGAGATGTAACCTGTGGAGATCTTGGCATTGAGATAATCAAAAGCAATGCCTGAAACGGTATAGACCTGTTCGCCGTGAGGAGTCACAAGCGAAAGTTTGTCTCCTACTTCAGCTCCTATATCGGTGGCAAAAACGCCATTAATGATGATACTTTTTCCGTTGTCCAGTGCCTCGAAAGCTTCATCCGGTTTCCCTTTATTGAAATCAAGACCGGCAATCTGTGAATAAACGGATGGTTCCAGACCGATGAGCTGCAAGGTGAACCCATCCGCCTGGCTGGATGCCAGACGCAGAGATGTGGCTACTTCGACGCCGTCCACTGACCTGATGGAGTCAAGCAAACCCTGGTTTGCGCCCACGTTCCCTCCGCCCAACACGAGGGAGGGAGGCATTAACAAATAATCGGTGCCCAGACTCTTGTCAATGTATGACATGAACCTGTGTTCAACGCTTGTGATCATGGCAAGGATGGCAAGGCACACCGCGAGGCCGATCATCATTGAGGAAGCTGTAATGGCCGCACGACTTGGCTGCCGTTTCAGGTTTCCTTGAGCAAGTCTGCCTTCCTGCGGATAGATCCATATCACCAGCTTGCCAAAAACGCCGGCAACAAAGGTGACCAAAGAAGGTGCTGTAAGCATTAATCCAAAAAGAAACAATACAGCTGCGAATCCGGCAACTTTCAAATCTCCGAGAACTAGGCCAATTGACGCAAGGACCATTAAGGCAATCCCTATGAGGGCATTACGCTTATTCTGGTGATGCTCCATTTCGGCAACGGACGGGCGCATCGCTTCCAAAGGAGTGACTTTTGTAGCAGAGCGTGCGGGCAGATATCCGCTTCCAACCGTAAAACCAATGCCCAAAAGGATCGATCCACCAAGGTTGAGGGGAGTTATGACCGGTTTGGAAAACGAGGTGCGAATAATGCTGGCAGTCAAAGCCCCGACTCCCGAGATCAAAAGCGTGCTAAAAAAATAGCCGAGCAATAACCCGAGCGCAGTGCCGATCAAACCCTGGATGAAAGATTCAACCAGAATCAACCCCAATACAGTCGATCTGGATGCGCCAATGGCACGCAGCATACCAAGATCGCGCCGTCTTTCTGCAACAACCGTCCGGAAGGAGTTAAAAATAATAAAAGATGCCATCGCCAAAGCCAGAATCCCCATGAGCCACATCATGGACTGACCTGTTGACATGACGGAGGTAAGTTCCTCTCCAACTTCAACGGGACCTATCTTGTAGTTTGTGCCAAGCTTGCTCAGTAGATCAGCGGTCACTGTTTTTCGATCCGCGTTTGAGCGAAGGATTATATCGATGGTATTGATCTTTTCCGGAAGGTTAAGGATAACCTGTGCTTCCGATAGCGGTACCAGAACTTCGTCGAGACCAACGCTCTCACTGATGGATAAGATCCCGATAATGGTCAATTTGGCAATGCCGTCACTAGACGGAATAGACAGGACGTCTCCAACCTTCAGTTCGAGTTTATCTGCCAGAAGTTGAGGGATGACGGCGTTTTGTAAATCAGCCGAATCGAAGAAGCGGCCTTCCTTTACTGCATAATTGCGGACCAGTCCTGCTGTGGCGGGATCGAGCCCGGTCAGGGTTATCGTGGAAGAGCCGGTCAACTGGTTTACCTTGCCCCCCAGGCTTTCAGGGAGGATCACGGTTTTTGATAAACGACCGGAATATAAGCCAATCCCTTCAATATTTTCAATTCCCTGAAGTGCAGATTGGTTGAAAGGATTATTGGATACACTAGAAACAGCGATATCCACAATCCCAGCAGTGGTCATCATATTATGACGAAAAGCTTCAGACATGGCCGGGATCATGCTGGTCAATCCAAACAGAAGGGCAACGCCAAAGACCACGGCCAGAGTGGTCAGGATCATGCGCTGTTTTCTGCCCCAGAGATAACGCCAGGCCAGAAGGAAGGAGATTTTCATAGTGCTTCCACCTTTTCCTTAAGCTGTCTGGCATTATCGCCATTATTTCCGTTGAGCAAGGTATCATCCACCACTCTGCCATCCTTGAGGAAAATGATGCGATCGGCATAAGCGGCAATACGCGGATCATGGGTCACCATGAGCACAGTACGCCCCCACTCAGAAACGACCTTTCGCAGGGTGGATGCGATCTCATCACCGCTTCGAGAATCAAGGTTGCCGGTAGGCTCATCTGCCAGCACGATGATCGGTTCAGATACCATCGCGCGTGAGATCGCCACTCGCTGCTGCTGTCCGCCTGACAGTTCGTCCGGGCGGTGAGTGCCGCGTTCAGCGAGTTTATTGCGCGCGAGCCATTCTTTCGCCCTGGCGCGAGCGTTTTCAGGTTTCACACCATCCAGAATCAGGGGCAGGGCAGTGTTTTCGATCGCGTCCAACACGGGGATGAGATTAAAGAATTGGAAAATGAAACCCATTTTGCGGCGGCGCAATTCGGTGAGGGTTTTGTCGTTCATTTGTGAAATATCGGCACCTTCAATAAAGACCGTACCGTTGGTTGGGCGATCCAGTCCGCCGATAAGATGTAGCAGTGTGGATTTGCCGCAGCCGCTGGGCCCCATGACAGCCACAAACTGCCCCTGCTCGATGGATAGGTTTACAGAATCCAAAGCGGTCACTTGTGCTTCACCGCTGCCATATACTTTTGATAATTTTTCAACTTCAATTACAGCCATTTTTACTCCATTGTGATCAAGACGAATACAAAGACAGGAACATTATCAGCCTTTCGGCTTCTGACTGGGTGGTCGGCCGCGCGGACGCAAGTCCGCTTTGGGAGCAGGCTGGCTTTTTACTTCATCAAGCCTGGATTCGATCATATCCAGCCAGCGCAGGTCTGCCTCAAGGTGCATGGCGGCTTTATCCATTAACAGAATTTGCGACAACTGCGCTTGCGGATCGAGTTGTTGGCGTTGTTCGGTGATGCGGTGCAATTCCTGGTAAAGGGCTGAACGCTGTATGATGATCAAACGTGAAGCATCCACCTCGTCAAGATCAAGTGAAAGCATCAGCTTAAGGTAGAAGGCGTCTTGCTGGGGCTCATCGACAGCACTGTCTCTGAACCAGTTCATCAATTCTTCATGCCCTTTTGGGGTAATGATATATTCGCTCTTGCTTTTTTGTCCGTTTCCGTATTTTAGCGCGACGTATCCTGATTCGGCCATGCGAGCCAGGGTGGTGTAGATTTGGGGAGGTTTAACGTCCCAGTTTTCTTTGCCGCCGACCAACGCAGTAAACCCCGCGCACAGTTCATAACCGTAGCGGGGCTTTTGGGCAAGCAAACCGAGAAGAGTGTGACGGACTGACATAATAAATACTCTACTGTATAATAATTATTGAATTATAGACTGATTGGACAGAATGTCAAGATTGTTGTAGGAATTGGTAAAGATTGAGCCCAGTACGATATAAATTGAGCAAGTATTTTATAAATATTGAGGCAGGGTATTAAAACCCTAAATAATTGATCCGATCCAAAAGAAAACACTCCTCAATATATATTGATTCGTCCAGTGATTTAGTCGAAAACAATTCTTGCAATATTTGCATGTTGTTGTTGGTAAGAAGTTATCTAATGGTGCACTTTTTCGCTTCATGGCCAAAATTGTCAACGAGGGACTTACACTAATATAGAAAGGAGATAATGATATTGGTGATTTATCAGGGTTGGTAGATTACATGATTGGTAAACATTGATTGATTATTTAGCACTTTTTATTCAGGATTAATTAGCGCTATTTATTCAAGGAATTATCAGCGCTTTTAATTAGTGTTATTTTTTAGCGCTATTTATTCTGGTTTTATCGTTGAATCTGGTGTGAAAGCCATATGAATAATTGGCCATATTCTTTCTGATAAATAATAAAAGTCTGAAGCTAATTCTAAACGCTCCACATTGACATTGACGGGAATTCCGTATCTATCCACAGAGTATCGAGGGGAAAGAAGCGTAGCTTAAGTAGAAAGTTTTACGACAAACGCCGAACAACTTTTGATTTTTTTGTATGCAATAGTATTTCTTTGGTCACTTCTTGATAAATGGAAACGGCAGGTAAATCTTTATTAATTAGATGAAGTGGTAAAAACTCTTTAGCCATTAAATAAACCTCAGGACAATCGGGTACAGGAGGAAAAACCGTCAACATTGAATAACGGTCTATAATCTCTAAAAGTTTTTTATTGTGGAATGAACTATCGTTATAACCAATAGGTAGTATACCGAGAATAGATGGGGAAAATCCATATATATCATAAATACATTTTATTATTCTAAATGTATCATCAATATACCATGTCCCATCGGACACCATGCTGGGGATTATTACTGAATCAGAAGCATAGACAACCATTTTGTTTAGTGAGTGAAATCCAAGCATCGCATCAATAACTATAAAATCAAACTGGTTCTCAATTTGTTGAACCAGCGAATGAAGATTAACAATTAGGTGGTCACGATTATCTCCGAATTGATTAATTATTCCCATCTCATATATTTTTTTCGGAATGTAATATAAACCCTCAATTTTTTTACTCGGTAAAATGCTTTTTTCGATTAGATGTGCTGGCACACTCTCATAAAGTAATCGATCTAAAGTTGTTGAATTATCTGAAGGATGTTCAACCCCCTCATCATTTCCCCCAACTCAAAAAGAAATTTGAGCCTGAACTTACCCCAATCTTGTAGACACATGAAAAGGCTGGTAGAAATAGAATTAACCAGGAGTCACGAGATGAACACA
>ENA-OSEO01000690-OSEO01000690.1-sediment-metagenome-genome-assembly--contig:-NODE-690-length-79873-cov-5.963006_pt1 | contig 79873 bp, 82 predicted proteins | sample MGYA00237883_ERZ534232 | MGnify/ENA metagenome assembly ERZ534232
AACCAACCAAGCGGCTGAGTCAAGGAGCATATCCCACTAATCCGCGATGAGCCAAAAAAACTTAACCTTCGCGCTTGTGGCCGGCGTGTTGCTGCTTCGATGACCGGCAAAGTTCTGCCCGAGCATATACTTGAGGTGTTGGAGGGGTAATTTCGCAGCACAGGAGGAGAATTGAACCCTCCATTTCGACCTCAATTCCCACTCTACCTTCACGCTTGAGGTGCTTCCCGGGGGTATCCGGGATAGGCATTCGGGGCTTCTTCGGGGGCTCCGGATTTCTGTGTTTTATTTTTTGTGGCCTTTTCTCCTGCAAAAAGTAACAATTGATACTAAGCAACGAGAATGAAGAGACCTTCATATCGTGAACTTGCTGGCAAACTGAGAGAGGCAAAGGGAGCAGCATTAAATGGGTGCCTCCAGTTCGTTGAACCGGCGCCTATTTATGCCGATCTTCTGGAAATTGACGTCGTGATAGATGACTTGGCGGAGATTGTACCGCAAGCGCTCGAAGAGATAAAACCTGCAGACTACGCAGGAACTAGACCTCCCCAACAGTCATATGAGGCAGCTATCTTAAAATGTGAGCTCTTCGCGTTTGTTTGGTCAAGCGGCACTTTTGGTTGCACGATGTATCTCAAGTTTGCGGTGAAGGAAAGGTGCCTTTGGATTGTCTCTTTGCACAAAGACAGGAAGTAAAAGAAAAGGGGATTAACAATGAATTGCCCCAATAACCATGGAGCGATGAAACTATCGAGAGTGCCGGAGAGCTTGGAATTTCGCGGGGAACACGTCAACTTTGTGGGCGAGCATTTCATATGTCCCGCGTGCAATATCAAGGTTGATGATTTAACCCAAGCTGCAATCAACCAGAAAGCTATTTCGGACGCTTACAGAGAGACTGTGGGCTTGCTCACAGGTGCGGAAATAATTGAAGGCCGGAAAAAGCTGGGCTGGACCCAAGAGCACCTTGCCGGCGTAATGAATGTGTCCGTTATAAGTGTGAAGAGATGGGAAAAAGGGCAAATCCAGACCAAAGTGATGGACGATAGCTTAAGAAGAGCACTTCGAGGAGATGGTGCAGCCTGTGATCCACACACAGGGGGGAGACCATTTTCATTGTGTCGAACAAAACTTGTATTGAACCATTTTGGCGAAAAGCTAAAGAGAGACCCTTTGCCGGCAAGGAACCGATTGCTATATTCGGCAAAATACCTGTGGTTCGCTGATATGATTGCCTACAAAGAAACAGGGCAAAGCATGACAGGGGCGACCTATGCGGCATTGCCCCATGGGCCGCAGCTGAATAACTACAAGGAATTAGTTGACCTTATCAGAAAGTCAGACGCATCAGAAGCAGAACGACTTACAGAGCAAGAGGTAAGAATCATCAACAAAATAGCTAAGGCCTTTCCCACAAATCAGTCGGTTTATGAAGCTGCTCACAAAGAAAAGGTTTGGCAGGATAAACCCGTCGGCTCGCTCATTCCTTATACCGATGCTGATCTTGTTGTAAGCATCAAATAAACACCTTAATTTAGCGAGAAGCTACTTTTAGGAACTCATCAAACGTAAACTAGAAAAAATGAAAGGTATCAAGCATCCCTCGATGGGGAAGATAAAGCATTACGCAGGCTAAAATTGCCTGAAATATGGATCGAAGAACCTCCGTCATTGGGATGGTATCAAAACAACTTGGCATGTATTGAGAGCTTGGCAAGTCCTCTCTAGCATTCAAGACAATACTGAGCCGGGCCTTCGGGTTCGGTTTTTTTGTTACACCGTGTAAACGAGGACACCAGACGGACACCAAAAAAATAGGCACCAGAAAAAATCTGCTGCCTTTCGTAAGTTGGCGGAAGCGCATGGGAATCGAACCCACCCAGGACTGCCTTCACAGCCCTGCACCGGATTTGAAGTCCGGGAGCCCCACCAGTGAGCTTGGCGCTTCCAACGCTCGAAATGTACTCAATACACTGCTTTTTGGCAAGCCCTTTTGACTGCCGTAAAGCTTAAGCTCGCCGTTGTAGAAAATGAATGGCTCCGTTAGAGTTTGACCAGCTCATAAGCCTTGCTTCCAAGACCCACTTGTTCGGCATAGTCCAGTTGATATTGCCAGTCGATCATGGGGTAAACGGCTTTGACTTTATCCGTTTTGGCATGACGAGAACCTTTGATGCAGGAAGAAGCAAGGGGCGGCTGAGCGTTCACCAGATCCATGGACGCCTGGTCGATGGCAACCGGGTCTTGGGATGCGAGAATCCCTATGTCGGCGACTATTGGCGCATCGGCAAACGGATAGCAGTCGCAAGCCGGGGAAATCTGAGTCAGGAAATTAATGCATAGTGTTCTCTTTTCTTTGCCCTTAAGAGTCCCGACGGTGTATTCGACCATTCTTTCCATGAAGCGGGGCAGGTCCTTTTCCCAGTCGATTCCGAGCGCTCCCTGCGGGCAGGCATGAATGCAGCCGGCACATCCCACGCATCTTTTCGGATCGATCTTGACGATGTTGACTGCTTTTGGATTGGGAGCCGGAACATCGGGCGGCCGTTTCACAAGCTTGATAGCTCCGTGGGCGCACTGATCCCGGCAGGTGCCGCAACCGATGCATTTTTCGGAGATGACTGCCGGGGCCACCTCCGAGTGCTGAGCCATCTTGCCGCGCCGGGATGCCGAACCCATGCCGATGTTCTTGATGGCCCCGCCGAAACCCGCCGCTTCATGCAGTTTGAAGTGGGCAAGGGAGACCAGAGAATCGGCTCTTGCCACGGCCGAGCCGACGTAAGCTTCCTTGCAAAGTTTCAGTCCAACCGGCACAGCCACTTCGTCTCGTCCTTCGATTCCATCGGCGATGATCACCGGGGCCCCCACGACGGAATACCCAAAACCGTTCAGAGCCGCTGCATGCAAATGGTCTACGGCATTGCCCCGAGTTCCGACGTAGAGCGTATTGGCATCGGTCAAAAACGGGCTGCCGCCGGCGTCTCTAATCGCATCCACAATGGGTCTGACCAGTATGGGGCGGATGAAGGCGGTGTTGCCGCGCTCGCCAAAATGGATTTTGATTGCCGTCAGCCCCCGCTTCTTGACTGTTTTGCCAAGACCTGCAGCTTCCGCAAGCTCCCGGATTTTAGCTAAAAGGTTTTTGTCCATGTTCGTTCGAAGATCGATAAAGAAAACCTGGCTCGCCATAGGTGCACCTCTACCTTTGAGACTAAATGATAAAAAAAGATCGAGTATTATCTTAGCCCGGAGCACGGAACGGAGAGTTACTTGCTCCCTGGTCCCCGCTCCTTGCTCCCTACGCCAGCAACACTGCCAGGATTCCGGTCAGGAAAATTCCATCGAAGGTTCCTGCCCCTCCTATGGAAGCGACTGGAGCTTTCAGTTGCTGCAATTTGTCGAGATGAAGGATATCGGCGCCTATTAAGGTTCCCATGGTGCCCGCGAAGTAGGCGGTGGGCGGCGCCCAATGGTAATTCAATACGATGGCGGCAAGTGCGGCCACAACGGGGGGGATCAGCATGGGAACGGCGATCCCCATCCCCTGAACCGGCCGCGCCAGGCGATAGGTAACGAGCGCCACAATCGCCAAAGCCATCAGCATGCGAAACGGATTTTGAGCGTGGACGAGCAGGTAGATGGAAAGGCAAGTCGGGATGATGGCTCCGCCGACATTTACCGCCAGCACCATCTCGCGTAGATTGGACCTGCGAGGAGGCTGGAAACGCATGCCAAAAAAAGAAACCATCGGCGTTTCTTCCGGCTCTTCCTCGACCGGGATTCGCCGAATCGGGATGTTGATCATGCTCCCCGCGATGCACAGGAACAGCAGTGAAAAGAGATACTCCGGGGGAATGCCGAGACGCGCAAAAGCCAGAGTAAAAAGCCCGTACTGAACAAGAGCGAAGACAAAAAACAGTAGAAAAATAAAAATGAAAAGGAAGAACAGCAGAAAAGGTGGGAAAAACATAATAAGTCCTTTCGTAATTGCAGCGTTTGCAGCTCCGCCTGGTAAGCTCCCGTGTTGAGCTACCTTAAAAGCTCTCTTACCGCCTCAAGGAGGGTTGCATAACGCTTGACGGCCGACAAGTCGGAGATTTCCTGCAATTCTTCTTTCTGTAGACAACCCCTGTCCAGCAGAATTCCCTGACATCCGGCCCTGTATGCAGCCTGCAAGTCCTTCAGCCGATCGCCGATCATATAAGTGCCGTGCAGCCGGATTTTTAAAAGCCTTGAAGCGTTCACCAGCAGACCGGGGGACGGCTTGCGGCACGAACAGTTCTCATCCGGTCGATGCGGGCAGTAGAAGGCTGCATCCAGCCGCCCTCCTTCCTCCGCTATGCGGCGGACCATTTGATGATGAACATCCCAGAAATTCTGCCAGCTAATGAGACCTCGATTGATAGCCGATTGATTGCTGATAAGAATCACATTGATGTCCTTCTCGGTAGCCAGCCGCAGGGCTTTCAGACTATCCGGGTAGAACTCGAGCTCATGCCGGTTTTTGATGTAATCCGGGCGATCGATATTTATGACTCCGTCTCGATCCAGGAAAACGCTCTTTCGGTTGTTGCAGCGGCACGAATTGGTCCAAATCAGCATGAAGCTCTCTATGGCTTGACTTCTTTAAGAAGATCGAGAGAAAATATCAAAGTGAATCGGCAACTATTGGAAAACTTATTATCATAGTTCACCTCTCTAGGTAGCAAAAAGTTATGGAGCATGCAAGTGTGCTGGAAGAGCTGCAAGAAGTTCTTCAATATCGATTCAGGGAGCCACGCCTTCTTTTTCAGGCCCTGCTGCACAGGTCCTACGTCTATGAGAACCCGCAATTCGACCAGGCGGACAACGAGACGCTGGAATTCCTCGGCGACGCTGTTCTAAACCTCGCCATCAGCCACCTTTTGCTGGAAAGATTTCCCGATTATAATGAAGGGGACCTTTCGCGACTGCGGTCGTCAATCGTCAATGAGCGGGAATTGGCCAAATTGTCTCTTCAGCTGGACCTGGGAAAATACCTCTTTCTCGGCAAGGGAGAAGACCTGACGGGTGGAAGGAGTAAACCCTCTCTGCTCGCTGATAGTCTCGAGGCCCTTTTGGCTGCAATATATCTCGATTCCGATCTGACCAACGTGATTGGGATTGTGAGCCGGCTCTTTACTCAGTATCTGGCAATCGAGCATCTGGAGCATCCCCTCAAGGCGCTTGACAAGGACTATAAGACGCAGCTTCAAGAGCTAACCCAGGCTCATTTCAAGCAGACTCCCACCTATTTTCTGGAAGCCGAAGAAGGCCCGGATCACGACAAAACGTTCTTCATGGGAGTGCTTCTGGACGAGCGGCTGCTTGCCCGCGGGTCCGGAAAAAGCAAGAAAGAAGCCCAGCAGTTGGCCGCCAAGAGGGCGCTTGATGAACTGCGCGCTCAGGAGCCAGAGGATAGTGGACAGAGGTCGGATGACAGAGAGAGATGGTAAGGGGACATGATGAGGCCTGCTCAAAAAAGAATGTCTAAGAGGACCATCTTTCCTATTTTCCTGCCCCATGCAGGCTGCCCGTTCCAGTGCATCTACTGCAATCAAGAGGCGGTAACCTCCAACAGCTTGGAGAGATTCTCTCCGCCCGATTTGATCGAGCACTTTCAGCTGAAATTTACTGCTCTGCTGGATCGGATTGACGGGACAAGCTCGCCAGGAGAAATCGCATTTTATGGCGGCACCTTCACGGCCATTTCGAGAAAAGCATTGCGTCAAATTCTCGAGGCCGTTTCCCCGTGGGTGGAGCGAGGGGTCTTTACCGGCATCCGGTTTTCCACACGACCTGACTGCATGGGACGCGAGGTTTGCTCCTTGCTGGCGGATTATCCGGTAAAGACGGTAGAGCTGGGTGTCCAGTCCCTGTGTGATGAGGTCCTGGGCAAGAGCCGCCGGGGCTATTCGTCGGAGAAGGTCGCGGAGGCGGTGGCTTCGATTCGGGACAGAGACTGGCAGCTTGGAATTCAGCTCATGCCCGGACTTCCCGGCGACAATCGACTCACGTTTTTTCGAACCGTCCGCCGCACGATAGAGCTCGAACCTGATTTTGTGCGCCTTTATCCGACCATAGTTCTCAGCAAAACGGTTCTTGCCGACTGGTACCATAAAGGCATTTATCAGCCCTTAAGCCTGGAGGAGGCGGTTGGTTGGTGTGCCGGCGCCTTTGACATGTTGCTTCAGGCCGATATCGCCGCAGCCCGTATGGGACTGCATGCCGATCCCGAATTGGAAACACCCGGCACCATCCTGGCGGGACCGTATCATCCGGCTTTCGGTTATTTGGTCAAAGTAAATTGGTGGCGGCGGGAAGTAAACCGCAAACTCGCGGCTCATTGCCCCGGTGAGAAGAAATCCCTGCTACTTCGCATCCCGCAGCGCTTCATAAGTGAGGCACTGGGTCCGAAGCAGATGAATATCGACTACTGGTTGAACAAATGGCAATTGGATGAAGTACGCATAAAGAGAGAATTGGAATGGGCTTCGAACCGATTTGAGGCTATTCTGCAATGAAATTTTTCGATGGTCAGCACAGTGAGTTAATCCGTCATGGATAAGGAACCTAAAAAAACCACGCATAAGTCCGGCTACGTCGCGCTGTTGGGTGCCCCTAATGCGGGGAAATCCACTCTCATGAATCACCTGCTGAAGGAAAAAATCTCCATAACGGCGCCCAGGCCGCAAACGACCCGCAACCGCATTCTCGGAATTCTAACCAGGCCCGACTTTCAGGCGATTTTTGTAGATACACCGGGAATCCACCCTGCCCGGGATCGATTCAATAAGGCCTTGGTGGAAACAGCCCTGTCCGCCTTGAGTGAAGTGGACGTGATTTGTTTATTGATTGAAGCGCAGGCGGCCAGCCGGAACGTGAACCGAATGATAGTCGAGGAGATCCACAAGGTGGACACGCCCGCCATATTAACCATCAACAAGATCGACCTGGTTCGCAACAAGCAGGAATTGCTCCCAATCATTGAAAAATACAAAGAATACTTGGAATTCCAGGCTGTTGTGCCAGTTTCGGCGCTCCTTGGCGATGGGGTGGATGAGCTTTTGAATGAAATCGTCAACTTTTTGCCTGAAGGTCCGAGCTATTATCCGGAGGACTATTTGACCGATCAGCCGGAGCGCTTTCTGGCGGCCGAATTGGTGCGGGAAAAGATCTTTCGCCTGACCCATCAGGAGGTGCCGTACGCGGTTGCCGTAACCGTTGAAAAATTTTCTGAGGATGCAGAGCGAAACCGCATCGAGATCGAAGCGACAGTGCATGTGGAGCGAGACTCGCAAAAAGCGATTATCATCGGCAAGCAAGGCCAGATGTTGAAAGAAATCGGCAAGCAAGCCCGCAAGGATATCGAGGCATTGCTGGGCTGCCATGTCTACCTGGGACTGTTCGTGAAAGTGCAGAAAAACTGGCGGAAGAATCCAAGGGCTCTGGCCGAGCTCGGCTATCGGCGAAAATCATAAAGCCGATCCATCGTCAGGTAGGTGGCAGCCATGCGGGAGGCGATTTCATAACCATAGCCGACGGCCAATGGGTTGAATTCCGTGTCGACCAGGATGGCTTGAATTTCCTGCCTTTTCACCTCACTGGCATAAAAGAGCGTCTCTTCCAGGGGGTCTCCCCCAAAGCAGCTCACATTGGGCCGCCCGTCTGAAAAGACCAGAATGGCCGGCAGAGTTTCGGGATTTTTTCGCTTTTCCTGGACAAGCAATCGAATTCCAAGCTCCAGACCTGCGGCAAGCGGGGTCCTTCCGCCTACCGGGAGATCCTCGATGTTTTCTGCCGCACTCCGCAGGTTGTTACTCAGGGGGAGAACCAGGTCTGCACCGGTATGCCGGAAAGTGATGATGCCCAGCTTATCCCTTCGCAGGTACAGGTCGCGAATGAGAGCTTCGATGATGCCTTTGGTCACGGACATGCGATCATTGGTGCGCATTGACGCGCTCGAGTCGACCACCATCATTAGGGCAAGGCCGGTCTTGCGGGAGCGTTTTCGCAGTCTCAGGTCATTCCGATGGACTTTGATGGCGCCATTACCTCCGCGATGCTGTTGCAACGGTGCAGCAGCGCGAAGCGTGGCAATGAGCGACAAATCATCGGCCTTTTCACCGTCATGCTGCAAACGACTGCCGAAAATGCTACCACCCTTGCGCGGATTGGGCAGGGAAAAGCGCCTGCCCGGATGCGCACCCAAGATGAGATGCCAGGGGATCTGATGCCGCAACAGGCGGGCGCCGCTGCAAAGATGCGTGACACAGGCGACGGGGGATTTGTAGTTTTTGACCGATGAGCTCTGCTTTTGTCGGTTTTGATGAACAGGCGCCCATTCTTGTTCTGGGGCGTTCAAGGAAGTGTGCTGTTCGACCAGCTCCTGGAGCTTTTTCTCACTCAATTCGGCCTTCTGCAGCGGGCTCTTCTTGATTCGATGGGGCAAGCTCAGACGTGCTGCCAGTTGCAGATCTTCAGCGGTTATCTTCTGCCGACCATCGAAGGCGGCGTTGGCTCTGGCTGCCTTCATCATGGTGATATCCGCTCTGTGGCCGTCCGTATCCAGTGCCACGGAAAGGTTTGCAGCCGTTTCCAGAAGATTCTCGGTAAAAACGATCTGCTTGAGAAGCTCTTTGCCCTGCACGATCCTTCGTGCCAGATCCGCATCAGCAGGATGCCAGCTTTGACGAAATCCCTCGGGGCTCTGTTCGAAAGCCAGTCTGCGCTTAATGATTTCCACTCGCTCGGGCAGGGATTGAATCCCTTCGATGTTGACCGAGAGTCCGAACCGGTCCAGCAGTTGCGGCCGAAGATCTCCTTCTTCCGGATTCATGGTGCCTACCAGTATGAAACGGCTGGCATGAGAAAAACTGATTCCCTCCCGTTCCACGATGTTGATGCCGGAGGCTGCGGCATCAAGGAAAAGGTCCACAATTTGGTCATTGAGCAAATTGACTTCATCCACGTACAGGATACCACGGTTTGCTTCGGCCAACAGACCCGGTTCGAATACTTTGCTGCCGCTGCGAACCGCTTTTTCGATGTCGATTGTTCCAAGCAGCCGGTCTTCAGTCGTGCCGATGGGAAGATTGATCATGCGGATCTTGCGCACTTTGACCGATAGTTCTTTACCGGATTGACGGGTTTGTCGGCAGTAGTCGCACAGGTTGGAAAGATCGTCCGGGTCGCAATGAAACGGGCAGTTTTCGACCACCCGGATGGTGGGAAGAAGATCGGCCAGGGCACGCACTCCGGTGGACTTTGCCGTACCGCGCTCGCCTTTGATGAGCACGCCTCCCAGGGTGGGGTCGATCACATTGAGCAACAGCGCACGCTTCATGAGATCTTGGCCAACCAGTGCGGAAAAAGGAAAATTTAGCTCCATTTGCTACCTGCCCCGTCATTTTCAATGGATTCAAGTGAACTGAAACACAACGAAGCTGTGTCGATGTCGGCATGGTTCAAGTCCTCGGAGGACTTGAACCAACGGATGTTCGTTGTCTGCTCAATGCTCACGGATCTCACCCCCATGTCATGGATGGATGACGACTCTTCGATAGGGTTCTTTCCCTTGACTCCTTGTGGTCAATCCGTAGTGTTCGGCCAACTGGTGCTGCAATCGACGGATGTGAGAATTTTGTGGCGAGAGATCCAGTGGAACGCCTTTTTCCAGCACCACCGCGATTGCCGCCTCAGCTTCCTTGAGAGCGGATTGTTCCCCGCTAAAATAGTCCTCTACATCGAAAATAGAACGCAGAAAATTCTCAATTTGCACCACAGAATTGCTCCTGACAACGTGCAGCGGCACACCTTTCGCCAGAACTTCACGAAGGCGCATCGGCTGGCGTTTTTCTTGAGACTTCAGGGTAAGAATAATGTCGGCCCTATCTATGTCAGTCACCACGGAAGCCGGGGCTCTGAACTTTTGAATAGCCCGTTCCAGGCGACTTCGAGACACACCGTAAGTATAGATCCTCTGTATCTTGCGTCTAGCGCGCCTCTGAGCCGGGGGTCTGAATGAAGCAGGTTCAACTTCCTGATCGGAAGCGATCGTATCCGGTCGGGCCTTCGCAAGCTGAATCTGGACGCTGCCGTCTTCTGCACGAAATCTGAGCTCGGGCTCAAGGGGCAGTCCCCGCAGAAATGCATCGACCACCCTGGCGAGGTTATGGTGCACTGCCAGGCGATCTTTGTCCTGAATTTCAACCATCACGTCAAAAGTGGGCGGCGCTTTTCTTTCCAGGACCGTTTTCTGAGTTCGGCGTCGGCGGGCTTCCTCATCGGAAAGAGTCACAGCCTGAATGCCGCCGACCAAATCTGCAAGCGTCGGATTCTGCAGTATGTTCTCCAAAGTGTTTCCATGTGCGGTTGCGATGAGCTGCACTCCCCGTTCTGCGATGGTGCGGGCCGCGAGAGCCTCGGCTTCGGTGCCGATTTCATCGATTACTATCACCTCCGGCATATGATTTTCCACGGCTTCAATCATCACCGCGTGTTGCCGATCAGGAGAAGGGACCTGCATTCGCCGTGACCGACCAATTCCGGGGTGGGGAATATCCCCGTCGCCGCCGATTTCATTGGAGGTGTCGACGATGATAACCCGTTTGCTCAAGTCGTCGGCGAGCACTCGGGCCGCCTCCCGGAGTAGGGTCGTTTTACCCACTCCCGGGCGCCCCAGCAGAAGAATCGATGTGCCGCTGTCAATCACATCGCGCAAAATGTCCAGGGTGCCGAACACCGCCCGGCCTACTCGGCAGGTGAGCCCGATGACAGCCCCAAGCCTGTTTCGGATTGCGGAGATCCGATGCAGCGTTCGCTCTATGCCTGCCCGGTTGTCGTCGGTAAACCTTCCAACCCTGGATACCACGTAATCGATGTCTTCACGAGAAACGTGCTCGCTTGAGAGCTCTGCCATCCGGCCGGCAAATCTTGCCTCGGGCGATCTTCCCAGGTCAAGAACGATCTCAACCAATGCGTCAAGACTATTCTCTGCTTGAATCGCTGCCCGAATATCGGGAGGCATTACACCAAGCAGCAGTTCCACGTCATCGGTTGCTTTTGTTTGCTTTGCCGACAGTTTCGACTCCTTTTCAACCGATTCAGATTATTTATTCAGTAAATCCAGAAGGCGCTTAGTCCAATCCCGTGGCTCGGCAGCCTCAATGAGCGGTGGAAGGCTTATTCTTCACCCGGAATTGCCCGCCCGCCTCACACTATCACATAATGAAATTAAATGATCAATTCCCTGTAGAAAGCTTGATCTTGATGCGCAGTTTTGCTTTTTGCCCAAGCCTCGTTGAGGCAGTCGGTTAAAGGTCTTATGTTTTTGGTGCAAGAAAAGAATAGGATAAAAGCAGAGACTTAGGATCGATGAGGAATTGTTAGAGGTTTCATGGAAGTCTCACTTGATTAGAATCATTGAAGCGGCATCTCCCAAAAGAGAACTGTATGTCCAAACATCTTGTACTGGTTGGCGGCGGTCATGCTCATCTGACAATCATGTTGAATCTGGCCGACTATGCAAAAAGAGGTCACCGGGTTACCCTGATCAGCCCTTCACCGTACCACTATTATTCGGGCATGGGCCCGGGCCTGTTGGCCGGAATTTATCAGCCCCGGGAGGTTCGGTTCCATGTCAAGAAGATGGTGGAGGCGCGCGGGGCCGAATTTGTTGAAAGCAAAGTGGAAAGAATCGATGCACAATATCGCATCCTCTATCTGGCTGATGGAGGATCTATCGGCTACGACGTTGCATCCTTCAATACGGGCAGTAGGGTACCGATGGAAGAAATAGCATCGTCAGGAGATACCGTAATACCGGTCAAGCCGATTTCAAATCTTTACAACGCGAGTCTTGCCATCATCCGGCTGGCCGCCGCCAAGCATTTGGATATAGTGGTAGTGGGTGGAGGGCCGGCAGGAGTCGAGATATCCGCAAATGTCTGGCGACTCGTTAGAAATGCCGATGCCCGCGCGAATATTTTTCTGGCCGGAGGCGGTCAAATTCTCAGCGGCTTTCCTGAGAAGGCTCGCCGATTGGTGATGGAGTCTCTTGCTGCGAGAAGCATCGATGTCGTTGAAGGGGTACGGGTCGAATCGCTGATGGATCAGGAGGCGGTTCTGTCGGATGGTCGCAGACTGCAATATGATTTTGCTTTTATCGCGGCGGGTATGGCGCCGTCCGAAATATTTCAAGCTTCCGGTCTCCCCACGGGGCCCGATGGGGGGTTGCTCGTCAACGACTACCTGCAGAGTGTTGCCCATCCCGAGCTGTTTGGAGGTGGGGACTGCATTGCCCTCCGGGGTCACTCTCTGGCGAAAGTCGGTGTCCACGTGGTGCGGCAGAATCCACTGCTGAAGCATAATTTGTTGGTCGCTCTGGAGGGGGGCCGAATGAAAACCTTCAGACCCAACGACAATTACATGTTGATCCTTAATTTGGGCTTGGTTCCGGTGAAGCCCGGGTCATCATTCCGGCTCGCGCCGGAATGATGTTTGACTAAAGATTCTTCTTTGAAAAATACCAGTCAGTTACCTGAATGCTTGTGTCTTTCACTCGTGCGTCGGCGTCCTGCGCAGTTGCGGGCGGAGGAACGATGACCGCATCGCCCGGCTTCCAGTCCGCGGGGCAGGCTACGGCATGTTTGTCAACTGTCTGCAGGGCGTCGATAACGCGCAGGATTTCACTGAAATTGCGGCCCACGTTGAGCGGATAATAAATCATTGTTCTGATGAGCATGTTCGGATCGATGAAGAAAACGCAACGAACGGCCGCAGTGGCTGCACTCGGTTCGTGAATCATGCCGTACAACCTGGCGACTTTCATGTCCAGGTCCGCAATAATAGGGAATGGAATCTTAACCCCGAACTTTTCTTCAATATTTCGAACCCAGGCAATGTGGCTGAAGTTGCTGTCGATGGAATTGCCGATCAGTTTAACACCCCTTTTTTCAAATTCGTCGGAAAGCTTGGCGAAGGCCATGAACTCGGTGGTGCATACCGGGGTGAAATCGGCGGGGTGCGAAAAAAGGATGACCCATTTTCCTTTTGCCCACTCAGACAACTTGATGGGGCCATGTGTAGTATTGACCTCAAAATCGGGAGCAGGCCCGTTCAACTCCAATCGAGGTGGGCAATTGGCTTCCTGAGGCTGGCTCATTTGATCCCTCCCATAGCTGGCAGTGTTGTCTAGATAGATAAGAGCATTAACCATCACGGTCTATTTGACAATAATTGCAGCGGGTTCACCTGTCAATCCGGGCAGCTGGCAAAGAGGATCGAATATCAGCTACGAAAGTCGAGCCTTCCTCAAGCATTTCGTTCGCACAGCTCGACCAGCACACCAAAGGTCGATTTGGGGTGCAAGAAGGCGATCTTTGCTCCACCGGCTCCTCTTCTCGGCTTCTCATCGATCAGCTTAATCCCTTTCTCCTTCAATTCAGCCAGGGCTTGTTCGATGTTTTCCACGCGGAAGGCAATATGCTGCACCCCTTCCCCACGTTTTTCGAGATATTTGGCTATCGGCCCATCCTCTGAGGTAGATTCCAATAGCTCCACTTCCGTATCGCCGACGGGGAAGAAGGCAGTGGTGACTTTCTGTTCTTCGACCGTTTCACTGCCGACATGATCCAGGCCCAGCAGGTCGCGGTATAATTTCTTCGTCTCTTCAATACTTTTTACTGCGATTCCAATATGGTCAACTTTAAGAACCTTCATGATGCCTCCTTCTGATTTGCAGGAACATTCAGCCAATTCTTCAAAATTTCGCGCCTGGTGCTGTATGGATCGCGGCGGCGCCCCAAAATATCTTCAACAATGCTAGTCAGCTGACCGCTCTCCTGAAGGTTTTGCCGGACGGCGCGGAAGAGCCCGTCGTGTATCATTCGGAGCGTCTCCTGACGCGTCTTCTCGCGGCGTCTTTGCAAAAACTCGCCACTTTGCTGCAGGTGTTTGCGATGTTGTTCGATGGCTTGCCAGAGCTCATCGACACCCTGGTCCTCAACGGCTATTGTTTTGACCAGCGGAGGGCTCCACAGCCTGGTCTTGATGTGCGTGTCCTGATCGATTCGAAAGGAGACTTCTGCCGACAATTGATCTGCTCCCTGGCGATCTGCCTTATTAACCACGAAAACGTCGGCGATTTCCATGACTCCCGCCTTCATGCTTTGTATGGTGTCTCCCAAACCGGGTACCAGGATCAGGCAAGTTGTGTCAGCGATCTGGATGATATCGACTTCGTCCTGTCCCACTCCGACAGTTTCGATAATGATGATATCCTTTCCAAACGCATCCAGCACCTTGACCACATCGGCGGTGGCTCTGGCAGTCCCACCCAAAAAACCACGCGTCGCCATGCTTCGGATGTAAACCCCGGGGTCAACGCTCAGACTGCTCATCCGGACTCGGTCGCCAAGCATGGCGCCTCCGGTGAATGGACTGGAAGGATCGACGGCAATAATGCCGACGCTCAAATCTTTTTTCCTGATGAAATGAGTCAACTTATCGGTCAGTGTACTTTTCCCCGCGCCGGGCGAACCGGTTATCCCTATCACATAGGCTTTGCCGGTGTGCGGGTAGAGTTTTTCCATGCAGGGATAGGCCCTTTCGTCTTCATCCTCAAGCCAGCTTATGAGGCGTGCCACGGCTCGCGGGGAACCCTCCATGATTTGTTCAGCATAGTCTGGTGTCATTAGCGAGTTTAACCTCTTGCCGGGAGCCGGAATTGGGACCAGGAGTCAGAATAAATACAGGGACTGCATTCAGCATTGTGCTCGCTTCTTCGAGTTGCGCCGTTAATCGCCGTCCAATGCGGTACATTGTAATTATTGTTAAATCTTGAAATTGTTGCAGGTTGTCCTCTCATCGTGACTCCTGCCCCCTTACTTCTGGCTGCTGACTCCTGGATTCTCTCTTTTTGAGTTAATTGCGGGATCTCACGTTGGTTTTTATGAAATCCACAATCTCTGTGGTCGTTGTTCCAGGGCCGAAGATACCTTTGACTCCTGACTTTTTCAGCCCTGCTATGTCTTCCAGCGGAATGATGCCGCCGCCCACCACCAAGACATCGTCCAGGTCTTTTGTCTTGAGCATCTGCACCACCTTGGGAAAGAAATAGTTGTGAACACCGGACAAGCTGCTCAAGCCAACCACATCAGCGTCCTCCTGCAGTGCTGTTTCAACAATCATCTCCGGGGTCTGGCGCAGCCCCGTATAGACAACTTCCATCCCAGCTTCCGCAAATATCCTCGCCAACAGCTTCGCTCCGCGGTCATGACCGTCCAAACCGGGCTTGGCTACAATGATCTTGATCTTGCTTTCAGATGCCATGAAATTGTCCTCCACTGACAAAGCAGTTTTCGTTTTATCCCAGCTCTCGCACAACCCTCCATGACTTAGCAGTCACTGGGAAGGATGCACATGCGAGTTTGTTCAACTTCCTGCTCCAAGCTCCCTGTTGTTTCACACAAACTCTTTGGGACGGTATTCCCCGTAAATGTCACGCCACACATCGCAGATTTCTCCAATGGTGGCTCGTGCTTTGACTGCTTCAATTACCGCAGGCATGACATTCTGGTCGGTCGCGGAGACTTCCCTGAGATGGTCCAGTGCCTTCTGCCACTGAGCCTGGTCCCTTTGGGAACGGAGCTTCGTCAACTTTGTTGACTCGATTTCACCAATCGCCATGTCCACTTGCAGAAGATTGGTTGGAGGTGGTTCTTCCATCGTGTATTTATTAATGCCGACATATACGCGGTCGCCCGATTCAATCTCTTTCTGGAAGCGATAAGCGCTGTTCTGGATTTCTTTCTGGATGAACCCCTGTTCGATGGCGGCCAGAGTACCGCCCATGGAGTCGATCTTCTTGATGTAGTCGTCGATTTCCGCTTCGATTTTGTCCGTCATGGCCTCAACAAAATAGCTCCCGGCCAGTGGATCGACGGAGAGGGCGGCGCCGCTTTCTTCGGCTACTACCTGCTGGGTGCGCAAAGCGACGGTAACAGCTTGCTCTGTCGGCAAGCACAAAGCTTCGTCATAGGAATTGGTGTGCAGGGACTGACAGCCTCCCAAGGCAGCCGCATAAGCCTGCAGGGCGACTCTGACAACATTGTTCAACGGCTGCTGGGCGGTCAGGGTCACTCCACCGGTTTGTACGTGGTAGCGCATCATCATGGAACGCGGGTCTTTGGCTCCAAAGCGCTCTTTCATCACTCGAGCCCAATATCTACGACCGGCTCTGAACTTGGCCACCTCTTCCAGCACGTCGGTGAACGCATTGAAGAAAAAGCTCAGGCGGGGAGCGAAGGAATCGACTTCCATGCCTCGATCGACACATGCCTGCACGTAGGCGATGCCATCAGCAATGGTGAAAGCCATTTCCTGGGCTGCTGTAGAACCTGCCTCTCTGATGTGATAGCCGCTGATACTGATGGTGTTCCATTTGGGAACGTTCTTGAAGCAATACTCGATGAGGTCAACCGTCAGCCTCATGCTTGGCTTAGGCGGATAGATGTATTGGCCGCGAACGGTGATTTCTTTCAAAATGTCATTTTGCACCGTCCCGCCGACCTTGTCAAAGGAGACATTCTGTTCTTCGGCTATGGCGAGATACATGGCAAGCAGAACCGAAGCGGGTGCGTTGATGGTCATGGATGTGGTGACTTTATCGAGGGGAATCTGGTTGAACAGAACTTTCATGTCTTCGATGGAGTCTATGGCCACGCCCACCTTGCCGACTTCACCCATGGAAAGTGCGTGGTCGCTATCGTAACCGGCCTGGGTAGGCAGGTCGAAGGCGACGCTCAGCCCCGTTTGTCCCTGTTGCAGCAAGTAACGGTATCTCTCGTTACTTTCTTTGGCGCTGCCAAATCCGGCGTATTGTCGCATAGTCCAAAACCGCCCGCGATACATGGTGGGCTGCACCCCGCGGGTGAAAGGATAGCTCCCGGGATATCCCAAATCCCTGTCGTAGTCCATCTGACTCACATCCAAAGGGGTGTAGAGTCGATCCACGGGCATGTCGGAAATGCTGGAAAAGGTCTCCTTGCGTTCAGGCGCACGGGTGAGAGCTTTCTTGAGCATTCCTTGTTCCCATTTTTCTTTTTCAGCTTTGATTTTTTCCAGGGTTTTTTCTTCGAACATGCTTTCCCTCCTCCACATGATTTCCTTGCCTTGGTCCACCTGCTACTGGAGGTGGATTGTTATGCGAACACGCCGAGAAAGCTGCAAGCTTTCTACTCACTGCTTCTCACAACTGATAATGATACTGGAGAAATGAATTCAAGCGGGTTAAAAAAAAAGCCGATCGCGATAGCAAATGGGTCAACCTTTCCACAGCGAAGCAACTTTGTTCAAGTTATCACATTTCTCTACGGTCTATAGCAGCATGAATTATAAGAATCAACCGCAAACAAATGAGCACGATCACGAAAGCACCAGTTTAGGGAAATACGAAAATGTTGTCCGAGACGTTAATTTATCAAAGGGAGATGGAAATGCCGACATTGATGGACTTAATGGAGAAAATAAAACGAGAAACGAATCCTGACAAAGTAGGTATGATCGCCTGTCATAACGGGTTGGTGCGTGCAACCAGCCGGGATGGGAAGCCTGCGGCGTATCTTGATATTGATGTGAATGCAAAACGTTGGGAAGATGTCTTACAGAAAATGCGCTCACAACGGGGAATTGCAGCCATAGAAGCTTATCTTTTCACCGGCCGAAGACAAATAGGCGAGGATGTACTATTAGTCGCCGTGGCGGGCGATATTCGGGAGAATGTTTTTCCGGTCCTGGAACAGACGGTCAACCGACTCAAGCAGGAGGCAATCCTCAAGCAGGAGAAAGTTACCGCTTTGGCATGATTATTTCACAAAAAAATGTCTAGCCCCTGGGAATGATTTAGAAATACTTGACAGCAAATAAGTGCCATCATATATGGATCAACTGGGGCAGAAATGGCTGGTAAAGGGGCTGAGCTACAGGAACTCTGGAAGAGGAGGGGAGATGATTATTTCTTTTGACAGGACCATGGAGAGTCCTTGTCGCACATGCGAGAATGTGCATGTCAACAAGGAAGAATGCAGTAGAGAATGCGTGAGGCTGCAAGCCTTTCAGGACGCAATCATCCGCTATGATGAGCGCAACATCAAAGACTTCGGAATCAAGTACGGTTTCACACGAAATTAAGTGCGGTTTTGAATTGATGGCAGAGTAAAGGTGGGGAGAGTTGCCCTTTACTCTGCCATCTTCTTTTTGGAGATCAAAGAGGAAGATTCTTCACAAGCTGCCTTACGGCTTCAACGGATTTGTCGAAAGCTGCCTTTTCGTCCTCCAACAGCTTTATTTCAATCACTTCTTCCACACCATTCTTGCCAAGCTTGACGGGAACCCCGACGTAGTAACCACCGACACCATATTCTTTGTCGCAATATGCGGCACAAGGCAATATGCGCTTCTTATCCTTCAAAATGGATTCCGCCATCTGAACGGCCGCTGCCGAAGGAGCAAAAAAAGCACTGCCAGTCTTGAGCAGATTCACAATTTCACCGCCGCCCTTGCGAGTTCGATCGACCAACGCTTCAATCTTTTCCGCCGATAGCAGCTCGGGCAGAGGAATGCCCGCAACTGTGCTGAAACGGGCCAGCGGAACCATGCTGTCACCGTGACCTCCCAACACGAAGGCATTCACGTCCTCTACCGACACATTCAGCTCCATGGCGATAAAAGTGCGGAACCTGGCAGCATCCAACACCCCAGCCATTCCTATCACGCGGTTGGCCGGAAAGCCGCTTACCTTGTGTGCGACGTAGACCATTGCATCCAGAGGATTGGATACAATAATGAGGTAGGCATTTGGCGACTGTTTGGCGATTTGCTCGGTCACCGATTTTACGATGGCCGTATTCTTAGCCAGCAAGTCATCACGGCTCATTCCGGGCTTGCGTGGTAAGCCGGCGGTGATAATCACAATGTCTGAATCGGCCGTATCTGCATAATCATTGGTGCCTGTGATATAGGAGTCGAAGCCTTCGACCGGGGAGGCTTCGAGGAGATCGAGGGCTTTGCCCTGCGGAAGACCCTCCACGATATCAATTATGCAAACATCTCCCAGTTCTTTGGCGGCGGCCCAGTGAGCTGCAGTGGCTCCGACAAATCCTGCGCCAACTACGGTGATTTTTTTTCTTTCCATTGACATGATTCTGCTCCTTACCTCTACCCGATTATCGCGAGAACATCACCTTTTTGTACGCTATCGCCATCTTTGAAATTGATTTTCTTCACAGTTCCGGACACGGGACTCATGATGGAATTTTCCATTTTCATTGCTTCCAGGATGAGCACCACGTCACCCTCATTCACAGCCCCGCCTTCGTTGACCTCATAGCGTATGATCATGCCGGGCATGGGTGCCTCCACAGCAGTGCCATCTGCTGCAGCAGGAGCAGCGGCCTTGGGCGCCGGTGGAGCTTGGGGAGTCGGCGCAGCGGCAGGTCTTGGCGGTGGGGGAGGCACCAGAGAGGGTGCCGTTGCTGCAGGCGACGGTTGAGGAGCTGCGGCAGGCTGCGCGGCCGGAGTTATCGAAGTGATGATAGGGGCGCCACCGACCTGCTCCACTTCGACCTCGAAATATTCCCCGTCCACAAAAACGTTGAAGGTACGAACCTCAGGACCTTTAGCCGGTGCTTCTTTTGCAGCCTTTTCCACCAACATTCCCGCTTTTGCCTTTTTGACCAGTTCCTCTTCCTGCTTTACATCCTCCATGGTCTTGGCTTTTACCTCTTTGGGGGCCTCTTCAAGACCGTACTTCCAGCGCAGGAAGCGCTTCCCGGTGGTGGGGTAGAGGGCGTAAGTCAAAACATCAGCAAGATCTTTCGCGAGGCCTTCCACTTCCTTCTTGGCCTTGTCCAATTCAGGTTCGAGCACGTCGGCTGGCCGTGAGGTTATTGGAGTTTCCCCTCTCGGGTAACCCTTGAGAGCTTTCTTCTGAACTTCAGGATCCACGGGCACCGGCGTTTCTCCGTAAAGGCCGTAGAGAAGATCCTTCACTTGGGCGGTAATCATCTTGTAGCTTTCATTCGCATTGTCAAACAACACGTTGTTGACGGTCTGAATTCCAACGATCTGGCTTGTGGGGGTGACCAGCGGCACCTGGCCCAAATCGCGGCGCACGATGGGCAGCTGCCGGAAGACTTCGTCCAGTTTATCTATGGCATCCATGTCCCGCAACTGGTTGACCAGGTTGGAAAGCATTCCGCCCGGGGTCTGGTGCAGCAGCACATTGATATCGATTATAGACATACGGTCATCCAAAAGATGCCGATACTTGGGTGAGATTTTCTCCATATATTGGCTGCATTTGGCAAGCAGCTTAATATCAAATCCGGTGTCTCGATTGGTTCCTCTCAGCGCGACCACCAGCGGCTCGATAGCCGGATGAGACGTGCGATAGGCCCAGGGTGCCAGGCAAGTGTCAACGATATCCACGCCGGCTTCAATGGCTTTCAACAGCGACATGTCAGCCATGCCCGAGGTGAAATGACTGTGCAGGTGAACGGGAGCCTTTACACTTTCCTTCAGTGCCTTTACCAGTTCGTACGCATCATAGGGAGCGATAAGTCCCGCCATGTCCTTGATGCAGATGGTGTCGGCTCCCATTTCCTCCAGCTGTCTGGCCTTCTTGAGGTAGTAGTCCAGATTGTAAACGGGGCCTCCCATGCGGGACTCCGTCAAAGAATAACAGATGGCACCCTGGAAATGCCTGTTGTTCTTCTTAATGATGTTAACCACGGTTTCGAAATTTCGGAAATCGTTCAACGCGTCAAACACCCGAAAGATGTCCATGCCGTTGGCGCAAGCTGTTTCCACAAATGCTTCGGCCACATCGTCGGGATAGTTGCGGTAGCCCACCAAGTTTTGGCCGCGCAGCAACATGGAGAAAGGAGTGCTCTTGATATATTTCTTTAGGGTGCGTATGCGCTCCCACGGATCTTCGCCAAGGAAGCGGTGCATGGTATCAAACGTTGCTCCACCCCAAACTTCCATAGAGTAGAAGCCAACCTTGTCGATGTCTTCGGCGATTGGAATAAAATCCTCGGTTCGTCCGCGGGTCGCGAACAGGGATTGATGACCATCGCGAAAGGTAAGATCCTGTATTTTCACCGAATTGGTCACCTTAACCGGCGGATCGTCGATGAGTCCGGCAATCAATTTGCCATGTTGGTCCTTCTCCATCCTAGTTCTCCTTTTTCCCATTCAGGGGATTGTTCGCAACTGATATCAGCATTCATCCATATATTCATCTTGAACTGTTGGCTATTGAGCAAAAGGAATTCTCACCGCTGTCAGCCGAAGACTCCTCACTATTCATATTGAGCATCGTCCAGCCTTGCTTTAGTCGCGGTGACGTTCGGGCGCGGTCAACGGGCAAGCCGCATCTGCCAAAAACGTCTCATCTCCATAGCAGCCTGCCGACCAGCCATTGCCCAGGGATGAAAAGGCGGACGGGGTGTTTCTGCTATCCTTCTTTCTTCAAAAACGGCAGCAGGCTGCTGCTCTGCCTGGATGTAAAGCTGCAGCGCTGCTGAAACAGCCGCGACTACGTTTTTTTTTACCTGCATTTTTCTCCTCCGTTGTCCGCGAAAGTCAATGGTGCCGCAACTTGATCCAGCTCTAAAGACCTATCTGGTCGCTTATCGAGCTCATGGCACTGATACTCAGCTCGATGAAATCCATGAGCGGTATGTCGATCTGCTCGCAGAGCAAAATATGCTCCCGGTTCACATTGCGGGCGAAGTCTTTGCTTTTCATTCGCTTGCGCACTGAACCGGGCTTGAGACTCCGAATCTGTTTGTCCGGGTGGACCAGAGCTGCAGCCACGATCAGTCCGGTAACCGTTTCGGCGCAAGTCAGAGCGTAGTCCAGAGTGGTTTGTCTGACCAGGCCCAAAGCTTCCGCATTATGTCTTAAGATCGCATTGGATGTTTCCTCGGGAAGCTGATACGGCGCAAGCAGTTCAACTGTTTTCGGGCCATGGGCTGCGGGGTCTTGACGTGTGTATTCAAAATCCAGATCATGCAGCAAACCGACTATGCCCCAGAGTTGTTGATCCTGACCCAACCTCAATGCGAGTTGCTGCATAATAGCCTCGGTGGCGAGGCAGTGATTCTTCAAATTATCGGCGTGAATGTGAGTGTCCAGGAGACTCACAGCTTCATCTCGGGTCATTTTACCCCCGCAAGTTTGTACCGCGGTCTAAGCCATGGGTGCCACTGTTACGCGGCGCGTCGGGTTTTCTTCTTCAAGGTGGAGATGCGGCGGCGAAGAGAATCCGCCAACTTAGCGTTCCCGGCCTCTTTTGCTGCAGCTCTTTTTTCCTTAAGCTCGCCGATTCTCGTCTTGATAGTTCGGACATCGACCGCTTTCTTGCTTTTTTCTTCGACGATCCCTCTGACTTCCTTAATGGCCGCAATCAACTCGTTTTTATTCATTGCATGAACTCCAACGATGCCCTCCAGGGTGAGAGCCAATTCACGGAGCTCCTTGGCAGTCATTTTGTCCAAAGGTTTTTCTTTTTTAATTTGGTCCTTTTTCTTACCCATTATCTATCTCCTTCTGCTGGCTTTTTTGCCACATTTCAGAAATGGTGATGAAAGGCTTCAATAAGTCGATTGGTATGGGGAAAATGGTAGTGGAATTGTTCTCCGCTGCAATTTCTTTCAGCGTCTGCAGATAGCGCAACTGCAGCGCTGTAGGGTAGCGCTGGATTATTTCCGCCGCTTCCGACAAGCGGGCGGCAGCCTGAAATTCCCCTTCTGCAGCAATGACTTTAGCGCGCCGTTCACGCTCGGCTTCAGCCTGCCGCGCCATAGCCCTCTGCATCTCCTGTGGAAGATCGATATATTTCAGCTCCACCAAACCAACTTTTATGCCCCAGGGATCGGTGTGCTTGTCGAGGATCTCCTGAATATGTGCATTGATCTTGTCCCGCTCGGAAAGAAGATCATCCAATTCAGCCTGCCCGCAAACACTTCGCAAAGTGGTCTGGGCCAGCTGGCTAGTTGCGTAAAGGTAATCGGCGACGGTGATAATGGATTTAACCGGATCTACGACGCGAAAGTAAATGACGGCATTTACCTTCACCGACACATTGTCGCGGGTGATGACATCCTGCGGCGGGACATCCGCCGCGATCAGGCGCAGGCTCACTTTCTGCATGCGATCCACTAAAGGAATCAAGATAATTAAGCCGGGACCTTTGGCAGCTATGACGCGACCTAGACGAAATATTACGCCCCGTTCGTATTCGTTAAGGACTCGAATGGCGTTCGCCAAAAAGAGGACGACCAGAACGATAATCGCAACAAGACCATAAAAAGACATTCTTTCCTCCCTTCTCCTCTGATAATGCCCAGAAGAGCTGAAAAACAACTTGACTTAATTAGCATCGATTCTTTTGACTTTCAACTTTAAATTCTCCACCGAAACCACCTGAACCCTTTCGCCGGCCGGAATGTGCTCGTCAGATTCGGCATTCCACAATTCTCCAGCGACAAAGACTTTCCCTTCCGGGGAAAGGTCCTTTTGCACGATTGCGATTTCGCCTTCCAGTGCATCGGTGCCTGTTTGCGGTTTGCTCATTTGAGCGCGAAAAGCCAGTGAGGCCACTGCTACGAAGAACGCAGATACGGCCAGGATGGTGGGTATAAAAACCGACATCTCCAGTCGACCTCCATAGCCGCGCGTTTGAAACAACATCAACGATCCCAAAACGAGTGAAACGACACCTGCAAAACTCAGCATGCCGTAGGAGGCTACCTTTATTTCCAGAACGAAAAAGATGATGGCCAGCAATATCAATAGAATGCCCGCATAATTAACCGGCAGGGATTGCAGAGCGTAGAGCGCCAGTATAAGGGAAATGCCTCCGATAACCCCGGGCAGGATAGCACCGGGCTGGGAAAGCTCGAAATAGAGTCCGGCAAGTCCGATCATGAGAAGAATATAGGCAATGTTGGGATTGCTTATGGCACGCAGAATCTGGTGCAGCCAGCCCGGCTCAATGGTGCGCTGCTCGATTCCAAGTGTGTGCAAGGAGCGGGTATAGCCTTTGCGCTGCAATTCCCAGCCGTTCAGCTTTTTTAATAAATCTGGAAGATCATCTGCGACCAGATCAATCACATTTCTTTTAAAGGCTTCCTCGGCAGTTATTGAAACGCTTTCCTTTACGGCATCTTCCAGCCATTGCTGATTACGTCCCCGTTGTTGAGCGATACTGCGGGCAAAAGCCAGCATGTCATTGACCACCTTTTCGTTCATTGTTTTGGGTACGTCTTCGCCCGAACCGGTCACCGGGTGAGCCGCCCCGATGTTGGTGCCGGGTGCCATGGCCGCGATGTCCGCCGACACCGTGACAAAAACACCGGCTGATGCTGCTTGGGCTCCGCCGGGATAGACGTAAACGATAATAGGAATCTCCGAATTCAGGATGGACTGGACAATCCCACGCATGGAGGTCATCAGTCCCCCCGGCGTGTCAAGCAGGATTATGAGGCATTCCGCACTTTCTTCCTCCGATTGTTCGATAGCGGACTCGATGAAATCTTGAACTCCGGGATTGATCGTATCCTGAACTTTGATGATATTGAGGTGGGGGGTTGTAGAAAGCACCGGCCCCGGGCCGCAGATGAGCAGCAAACAAAACACTGTGAGCCAGAGGAATGACTTCTTTTTCCAAGGAAGTGGCTTCACATCCAAATCCTCCATTAATGGCACATTGGCATCCAACCCTATGGCTGAGGCCCGGCGGCAAGTCTACAGGTTAAGGTTGAAAGCTTGTTTTCGGCCTCACCGCAGAGTCGCAGAGAACGCGAAGGGACCCCCGTAATGGACCTCTGCGCCCTCTGCGTCTCCGCAGTGAAAAATAAAGATTTCAAACTGCAAAGAACATAATTGCGGTCTAAAATTCCTGAGTTGTCAACTGCTTACAATCCTGTGAAGTTCGATCAAATCCTGCCAGGCTGCAGATTTCTGAGAAGGATTCCGCAATAAGTAAGCCGGGTGAAAAGTTGCCACCAGGGGAATCCCTCGCCAATGGTGTATTTTGCCTCTGAGTCTGGAGATAGGGCTGCTTGAGCGGAGCAAATTCTGAGCAGAACAGGCACCCAGGGCGCAGATCGCTTGCGGTCGAATGGCCTCAATTTGCTTCACCAGAAAAGGGGAACAGGCCTCAATCTCATCGCTGTTGGGGGTGCGATTATTGGGCGGCCGGCATTTCACCATATTACAGATGTAGACCTGCTCCCGACCAAATCCCAAAGCTTTTATCATCTTGTCAAGCAGTTTTCCGGCTTTGCCCACAAACGGCCGCCCCTGTTGGTCCTCGTCGTAGCCGGGCCCTTCGCCGACGAAAACTATCGATGTGCGCGAGGATCCTTCTCCGAACACGATGTGGGTGCGAGTCTGATGCAACCGGCAGCGGGTGCAGTTTCCCAATTCTCGTTGAATTAAGCGCAGAGCTCTTTCGCGATCGGTAGAATTTTCCTGTTCCGTTGCCGGTTGCCCGACGCATGAAGACTCATCTGCCGATATCGGTTCAGGGCTTGCTGCTCGCGGCCAATCAACGATGCCTCCCCAATGAAGGCTGGTCAGTGACCAGCGCAGTTTAGTGACAGTGGAGAGCAGCGCTTGCTTGATCGGTTGGTTAGGACTCATGGTGCTCTCGATCCGGCAAAAGATGTTCGATATGCTTCCAGATTCTTTCTGCGACTTCTTCTTTAGACAGACAGGGAAGTTCCGTTATGTCTCCCTCGCGACCGATTATTTTGACCCGATTGGTGTCGGAGCCGAACCCTGATCCCGGTTCTGTGAGGTTATTTGCGACGATGAAATCGAGGTTTTTCTTTTTTAGTTTTTCCGTTGCGTTTTCTATTAGATTTTCCGTCTCGGCAGCGAACCCAACGAGAATTTGCGGTTTGCTTTTGGACCTGGATTGACCAAGTTGTGCGAGGATGTCCGGGTTGTCGACCAACGTGATACTCTGTTCGCTCAGGATCTTTTTGAGTTTTTGGGTTGCACTCCGCGACGGTCGATAGTCGCTGACTGCAGCAGCCATCACGATCACGTCCATCTGCGCGGCCAGCTGCGTTATGGTATCGTGCATCTGCAGAGCGGTCGTAACGCGGTGGAGGTACACTCCGTGCGGGGCATGGAGGGCGACCGGTCCACTGACCAGGTGAACCTCAGCGGACCGCCGGGCAGCCGCCGTTGCCAGAGCATAGCCCATCTTTCCACTGGAAGGGTTGCTGATAAAGCGAACCGGATCAAACATTTCCCATGTCGGACCGGCGCTTATCAAGACTCGCTTCCCTTGGAGGGAGGCAGGAGTGAGTATCTGCTGCATTGCTTCCATGATACTCGAGAGCTCTGCAAGCCTGCCGGCGCCTTCCTCTTTGCATGCAAGGGCACCGACGGAAGGCTCAATAATGTGATATCCGTATCTTCGAAGCGTTTCCAGGTTCGTACGGGTAGCCGGATTCTCGTACATTTTTACATTCATAGCCGGGCAGACCAACACAGGAGCTGTTGTAGCTAGCAACACCGTGGTGAGGTAATCGTCTGCAATCCCGGCGGCAATTTTTGCGATGATATTTGCAGTGGCGGGGGCCAGGACCACTAATTGCGCAACACGGGCTACATGGATGTGTCCGATTTGAGACTCATATTCGAGATCAAACAAGTCGGTACAGACCGGCTGGCCGGAGAGAACCTGCATCGTCAATGGAGTAATGAACTGCTGAGCACTTGCCGTCATCACCACCTGGACTGTTGCGCCCGCCTTGACCAGAAGTCTCACTAGTTCAGCTGACTTGTATGCGGCAATACCGCCGCTCACCCCTAAAAGTATGGATTTTCCATTCAACATGTATGACCTTTACTTCAAGGATCTGACTGTTGGCATTTCGCAAGATTTGGCAAATCTTCTATCGGACCTTTTCACCGGTTGGGGCTACGTATATTTCCACATAGGTGTAAAAAAGCTTCTCATAGAGGTTGATCACACAGGTTTTACCCGGTTTCTCGAAGATCAAAACCGAGCGCAGATAACGAAAACCTCCTTTGGACGTCCAGCCCTCGCGCGGCAGAGCCAGCTGGAAAAAGCTGACAGCAGAGGCCAGATCGACTCTTCCTCTCAGAGTAAGAAAGCCCGCCCTGAATTGACCTTCCTGATAAACGTATGAGTCGCCACGCTGCAACGACAGTTCCTGGGGAATTGGAATGTCGGGAAAATCATAGAACAGTGGCTGTGTCGCCGGTACCGTAGAAGGCGCGCCAGCTGCTTGCTGTTGCGAAGAAACGGGGTTTGGAGGCGGAGTCGATTGGCTGGCACAGCTGCTCATGACCAGCAGGGCAATGAGAACGAAAAAGCAAAACAACCACCGTGGCAATGGCTTCATAACTCCCATTTGGAATCCCCCCATTCGGTTCCTTATTGACCTTGGCGGACAGAGATACTATTCAGCACAAGACGCCATAAGAACAACCCTGTTGGTCGGGCAAAGAAGCAAACGACAGAGCCTATGAAAAGAACGGGTTCGACCTTCTTTCTTGCTCAACCGACGTTTCCGGCCCGTGGCCGGGATAGACTACCGTTGCCCCATCCAACGGGAAAATCTTTTCCTGCACAGAACGAATCAGCTGATCGTGCGAGCCACCCGGAAAATCTGTTCGACCGATTGATCCGGCAAACAGCGTGTCGCCAACAAAGATCATTTTGCGTTCGGGGAAATGGAACGCTACGTGACCGGGAGTATGCCCGGGAGTTTCCAGGACTTCGAGCTCGATGGAGCCAAAAACCAACCGATCGCCTTCTTTCAGCCAATGATCTATGCTCGCATTTGAAACAGTGGAAACCAAACCTGGAACCGCACCCAACCCAACAGTACGATCCTGGAGCAACAATTCATCGTTGCGATGCAGGTAGATCATTCCTCCCGAGGTTTCTTTTAACGACCACGCATCCATGATGTGATCGAAGTGAGCGTGAGTGTTAAGGATCGCCACCAGCTTGAGCTTCAATTCCGTTATCCTGCCGGCGATTGAACCACTATTGCCGCCTGGATCGATCACCACCGCCTGGCCTGTCTGAGAGTCACCCAACAGGTAACAATTTGTTTGCAGCATACCGACATAATATCGTTCCAAAATAAAAGCGTTTCCCTTCTGCATATTAATCCTATCTTTCGGCGACGATTAGTTCTTCCAAGGGTCGACGGTGCGAAGTCTGATTGCGGTGGGCTGGATGCCCAACAGCCACAACAGCCATAAGCTCCAAACGCTCGGGGAGGTCCAGCAACTTGGGAATTTTGTCCTTGTTTTTGAGTATTTCTCCGATCCAGACGGCTCCCATGCCTTGTGTGTGGATGGAGAGCAGCAGATTTTGAAGGCAGGCTCCTATGGCCTGGCAATCCTTTACGTAATCATATGAGCTTTCGCGATCCAGGAAGACCAGCACCAGCACGGCTGCTCCTCGCAAGGTGGCCGAATAGCGGGTCAGGCCTGCGAGTTGGTCCTTCAACTCTTGATCCCAAACCAAGGCAAAGCGCCACGGTTGGTTGTTAAGACCGGATGGCGCCCAGGAAGCGGCCCGAAGTGCTTCCATTATGGGTTGGCGGTCCACTGGCGCATCAAGAAAATGGCGAATACTGCGTCTTTCATAAATAGCCGTAATCACGTGCGGTTCGGATTGCTGCACCATATCTACTCCTTAGCATAGAGCTTGAAAAGCGATTTTCCGTTCAACTTGATATCCCTTTACTGTAAAAGTCAGTATAGTGAGTTTATCACCATGGGGTCAAGATAAGGCTTAGACCAAAAAACTCTAACCAGCCTTCATCCGGAAACCCTGACATTCGGCCGACTGGTATCGAAGAAAATGTGAGTTTCGTATGGAAACTAACCAGCTTGGCAGCGTGCAGTGATAAATCGGGAGCGGATTTGCTTTTATATAGCGCAGCATTTGGCAGAATATGTGTTCTGGATGGATATTCGGCTTGAGAAACGGAATTTTATCCTTAATATAGTAGCTCGTTTTGTAACGGATGGGCCGACAGCCGACACAACGTTCAAGATTCGGTATGGGTTAATGGAGGAAAAATAGTGCCTTCACAGACGGAAAGCACATATTCGGATAGGATTTTGGTTCATCTCGAAGGTCGTATCGACCGTGAGACAGTTCCGAAGATTCGCAACGAATTACTTAGCTCAGCGAGGAAGAGTGGGGGCAAGAAAATGGAGCTCGATCTATCCCGTGTATCCGGCTTGGACACGGCTGGAATAGCGATGATGGTTGAAGTCTTGAGAGTCGTATCCAGGAGAAATGGAGACCTTCGGTTAAGCGGTTTGAATGACAATGCCATTAAAATGATTCGCCTGTCGCGATTGGAAGGAGTTTTCGACATGCGGAATCATGCTGCCATTGGGAGTTGAAGCATGGCCGACTCTTGCATGATCGATATTCGTGGCCTTGATAGCTACTATGGCGACCGGCAGGTGCTTTTCAATATTCGATTCGGCATTCCCCGCAATCAGATCACCGTGATCATGGGGATGAGTGGGTGCGGGAAAACGACGCTTTTGCGTCACTTGATCGGTTTAAAACGCAGTCCTCCCGGACAATTGATTGTGGATGAAGAGGACTTGGGCACATTCGATGAAGTAAAAATGAATGGATTTCGGAGAAGAATTGGAGTCATGTTCCAGAGTGGGGCGCTCTTCAACTCGATGACCGTGGGTGAAAACATTACAGTACCATTAAAGGTCCATACCCGGCTGTCCAAATCGACCATTCGGATTATTGCCACAATCAAACTGCATCAGGTGGGTTTGTCCGAGTTCATTGACTACATGCCGTCACAGCTGAGCGGCGGCATGCAAAAACGAGCCGGCCTGGCGCGGTCCTTGGCCATGGACCCGGAGATATTGTTTGTTGACGAGCCCTCTTCGGGCTTGGATCCAATCACCGCGGCGGGCCTGGATAACCTGATCCTGGAGCTCAAAGACACCTTCGGCATGACCATTATTGTAGTGACACACGAACTGGAAAGTGCTTTCCACATTGCAGACCAGATGATTGTCCTGGACGAAGGGCGACTGCTGTCCGCAGGCGCCCCGCAAGACATCCAGGCAAGTCGGGACGTAAGAGTGGTCCAGTTTCTGAAGAGACAAGCGGATCAAAAGCAAGAGGATAACGAGGCGTATGTAAAAAGGCTTGTGGGAGACCGAAGTAAGAGGATGCAGTAGGAATGTCTGGCGTGGATAATTTCCGGTGAAGAGAGAAAAGGATCAGGAGAATCGTATGCTCCATCACATTCGACTTATTGGCGCCATAGCCTTGGATGGCGTCGGCAGCCTGGGACGAATGGGGATATATTTTTCCCATATGCTGCGAGGTATAATCAGGCCTCCTGGAAAATTCTGGCCGGTCGTGAAGCAAGTTGAGTTTGTTGGTGCCAAATCGGTTTTTGTGATCGGTTTTACTGCGCTAACTACCGGAATGGTATTGGCACTGCAGGGACACTATACACTTTCCAAGTTTGGCTCGGAGAGTCTGCTTGGCGCCGCGGTTGCGCTGAGCCTTATCAGGGAATTGGGGCCGGTGCTGACCGGATTGATGGTAACCGGTCGGGCGGGGTCTGCCATGTGCGCTGAAATCGGGATCATGCGAATCGATGAACAAATTGATGCCCTAGAGTGTATGGCCATCGATCCGCATGCGTATTTGATAGCACCTAAGCTGATTGCCGCTTTGATCGCTTTGCCGCTCCTCACTGCCTATTGTGATGTGGTTGGCATTTTTGGCGGATATTTGGTTGGAGTAGGCCTGTTTGGTATAAATCCAGGCGTTTATATGGACAGCGTCCAGAGGAGTGTCGAATGGCAGGACGTTTATATGGGGATCGTCAAGTCACTGAGCTTTGCTATTTTAATGATCTGGATTTGCACTTACAAAGGATATTACACCGGAGTGGATGAAGGCAATTTCGGTCCGGAGCAGGTGAGCCACGCGACAACTAAAGCGGTGGTATTGTCTTCCATCTGCATCCTCCTGTGCGACTACGTCGTCACTTCCATTATGACCTGATTGAAGGACTAAGCCATGGAGAGAAAAGGACTTGAACTGAGTGTTGGCTTGTTTTTGCTTGTAGGGCTCGCATGTCTTGCGTATCTGTCGTTTAATCTCGGGAAAGTAGAGCTCCTGGGCAGTTCTTACTACGACGTATATGCTAACTTCTCGACCATAGGGACCTTGCGAATAAGGGCTCCGGTGACCATGGCAGGCGTCGAGATAGGTAAGGTAAAAGACGTTCAATTGGTAAACGATGAGGCGCATGTGACACTTGAAATTCACAAGGAAGTCAGCTTGTCGGAGGATGTAATCGCAAGCGTCAAAACAAGTGGAATCATAGGCGAGAAATATGTAAGCATAAGTCCGGGAGCCTCTGAAGAATTTATTGAGCCGGGAGGGACCATAAGGGATACTCAACCTCCGCTGGACGTTGAAAATCTTCTGGGTAAGTTTGTGTTTGGGGATATGGAGAAATCCGGAGATAAAGAATAAACTCTCCAGACCTCACCAAAACAAAGCCCGACGGATTCCGTCGGGCTTTGTTTTATCGAGACTAATAGAAGGATAAAATACTTAATTATTTGAATTAACTACTTTTTCATGTGCTTCATGAAGATTGACTCAGCCTTGTCAGCTGCAGCCTCTGCTCTGGCAGCGGCAGCTTCAGCACGTTGGGCAGCCGCCTCACAAGCACTGGCATCACAAGGTTGGTCCCTCATGGCGTTTATCGCATCCATACATGGTGGGGGGCACTCTTTAACTGTGCATGCGCAGCCCGCAATCATGGTAAAGCTCAGTGCTACTACAAACAACAAAGCCAGTATCCTTTTCATTGCTCTCTCCTCCTTTAAAGGCCTGCTAAACACCTAAATCCATCAAACCACTACATAGCCGAATCACGCAAATCCAACTCCAATGCAAAGCGGTTTTCGCTCTCACCCCCTTCCTTGATTCCTAGTAGTAAAGAACGACGTTTTGTACGCAACATGCGTGAAAGAAAACAAAAAAATGCTACTCTAGGGTATCGACAAAAGCAAGATTAATTTGAGATTGCGAATACAAAAAAGTTACTGCTTAAAACGCGCGTTCCCGGACGCAAAGACCGAGCCCCTAGAAATCCAAGTATCATTCTTAAATCGCTACGCTTTTTCTGTATATTTAATGTCACCAAGTCAAGATTAGTAAGAAAAAAACTAAGCTCAGTTGCCTGCCATGTCAATCATCATTTGATCAGAATTATATCGAGCAGATTTTGAAACATTTATGGGGACACCAGTTCTCAGACTGACTGCCACCAGGAATCGTGTCTGGTCAACCCTCTGTGCCTGAGCGTACCGGCTGAGTTTTTCCATGGCAAAAGAATAATAGTCCGGGATCCTCTGGTATACATCGGGATGAGCTTCGACGAACACCTGCCCGTCTCTTTCACCAAACTTTATTGGTTCATAGATGACTTCGAGCTTGGTGCCGATGGCCACTTGGGGATATAAAATTTTTATATGCTCGGGATAACAGCGAATACAGCCATGACTGACAAGCCTTCCTACGCCCCATGGCATTGCCGTGCCGTGAATGCCATACGCACCGGCAGAAAACTTCATCATGTATTCTCCTAAGGGGTTTGTCGGACCCGGCGGCATGACCGCCATGCCGTACTTTGCTTGCAATGATTGGGGTATGTACCAGTGAGGATTGGGGCGTTTTTCAGTAATGTGGAATGAGCCCAGCGGGCTTTCCCATCCCTCATCGCCGATCCCAATAGGATAGGTCTGAACAGTGGAGCTAGATCTGTCGAAGTAATACAACCGCAGCTCGGGCAGGTTGATTACGAGTTGTTCATGTTGAGTTGGAGGTAGAACCCAGCAAGTTGGAATAATAATGTTCTTGTCGTAAGGTGGAACCCATGGATCCATTTGTGGATAAAGGAGATTGACTTCATTGTATCCGAGCCCGAAGGTTCTAGCGATATCAAGCATTGTTTGCTTGTTTCGCACAGAATAGGAGGTGGGATTTCCAATCACGGTTTGATTGGGCAACTGATAAGGAAAACGAATGATTTCTGCTGTAAACTCATCTTCTGCTCGGCAGTGAAAAGTAAGCCCGATCATTATCATTAGAATCGCTAGCTGTATTCTAATTTTCATTTCTTATATTTCCTGTTTGTCCGGAGAAATTTTGCTAAGAACTCGAAGTGCGCCGTACAATAGAGACTCCAGGCTTCCAGATCAAGCAGATTTTACCAATGGTCTGCGTCCGAAGCCGCAAAAATGTGATTTCTCGGATGGACACTAAATAGCACGACCCGGTTTCTATGTCTGTATTTTGAAGAAGAGGTTGGACCTGGTTTGTCGCAAATCTTTGTCACTTGAACTTTCGAGGGGAATTATTTATAAGTTTTTCAATGACCTGTCGAACTAAAGTTTATACGGATGACGCGGGAGTACCCCGTGATGTGAGTAGGCAGCTCGGGCCTTTTATAAAATTCTTGGCGGAGGTGACAAAATGGCTAGATCAATTGCAGGTATCAGACCTGAAAATGTGAAAAAGCGCTTTTCCAACAGCGTCGTTCCTCTTGTTAACGGTAGCGCTCTGATCGAAGCGGCCAGGAGAAACAGTGCCATGATTATGGCAGCCAATATCCGTTGTCGTTTGCCTGTGGAAGGGATTGTGTTGGCTTCCATGTCGAGCGGAGCGCCGGTGATGTACGAGATAGCCAAATCAGAATTGACCTACACCGAATTTACCCCGGCCAGCTTCGTGGATCTGATTATCAGCGAAAACGAAAGGCTGGGTAATATGCAAGTACCCTTCGCGGTCCATGCAGATCACATCACTGTTAAAAATCCCCAGGAAGTCGATGCGGTTAGGACACTTATAGCAGAAGAGCTGGAAGCCGGGTTCACCTCTTTTGCCATTGATGCCTCCCATATGGAAAATGAGAAAAACCTCGCTGCAACAACTGAATTGGCCCGGCCGATCAACGAATTGGGTCTCAATCTGGAAGTGGAGTTGGGGGAGATTGGCGCCAAAAGCGGCAGCAGCGAAGGATTCACCCAACCGCAAGAAGCTGAATGGTTTATTCGCGAATTGCATAACAGTGGCATCCATCCCAATTTGTTGGCCATTAATAACGGATCCATTCACGGGACCTATTTTGGAGCCACGCAGGAGGGCATACAGCTCGATTTGACCAGGGAAATCTGGCAGGCGATACAGCCCTGGTCGGTTGATATAGCCCAACACGGTATCACAGGAACTTCCCTGGACAAGATTTCCACCTTCATTCAATATGGAATCCGCAAAGGAAATGTAGGAACTTTATGGCAGAATATTTCTTTTGGTCTCGCCATGAACCAGAACGGCAATGCTATTACCACTGAAAAACGCGATTACATCAAACGATCCTATCGAGGAATACCAGATGAGCTATGGCAGGAAATGTGCGCTTGGGCGGAAAAAACCGGGAACACCGGCGGTAATATCAAAAAGGCAAATAAGGAGTTTGCTGCAAAGATGAATGCCCTTCCTGTATGTTATAAGAGACGTGTCACGGATCACGTTTATGAAGAGGCGATACGACTGTTTGAAGCCACCAGATCCATCGGGTTGGCAAACAGTGTCTGGGATTCTGTGTAGCAATTTGTCCTGTTCTGAACCGCATCGCTGTTCTTCCTTAATCGAAAGGGGTCTTTGGCGAAAGCTTTGGCGTTACTGTGCAGTGCGGCCCTTCAAGGCTGCACTGCATGAAAAAAAGACGCACTCACTATACCGACCTCATTGGTCCCCGATGCTTTTGACATACTCCCAGCGGGTCCCACTCGGAGTGTCAATAACTCTGATGCCTCTCTCTTCAAGCAAACCTCTCAGCGCGTCTGCTTCTTCCCATCTGCCCAGATTCCTGGCCGCTTCCCGCTGAGCAATCAAAGAATCTTCTTCTGCGCTCAAAGGCTGTAATTCGAGGTCGAATACCCCCAAAATTTTATTCAGTTTCTGAATACTATTAATAACTTGCTGTCGTTGCTCGCGGTCTAGATCGCCACCGTCAAGCAGAGGATTAACCTGGCGGACAAACTTAAAGAGGGCAGCCAGGGCGTTAGGCATGTTGAGGTCATCCCCCATCGCTTCCAGAAAATTTTGCTCCAATCCGTAGATCAGTTCCGGGATGAGTTTGTGTTCCCGTCCTTCCCCTTTGGTCTGCTGGATTCGATGTATGAAATCTTTCAACCTGTGGTAACCATGCAGGCTGTTCTTGAAATTCTCCAATGTTGCATTGATCACTTTACGATAGTGGGTGCTGAGGAGCCAGTAACGGATCTCCAGAGGAGAGTAGCCCCGCGAGATGAGCTCTCTGATTGATAGATTTTCGTCGAGATGATCCTTGCTTTGCCGATCTTTCTTGCCCCATACACGTGCGCAGAGCATCCAAATGTTGGCGAAAGAGTGTCCGGTTAGAGATTTGCCTATTTCGCGGACGTTTTCCAGGTGCGGAAAGAGAAAATCGACACCGCTGACCTGGACATCGATGGGCGCGCCGAGATGGTGGATTGCAACACTGGCGGCCGCTATATGCCAGGTCGGAAGCACATTGCCCCAGTCTGTCTTCATACAGGTGCCGCGCTTGAGCTCTGCGAGGGTGGCGCGCTTCAACAGCGTAAAGTCTCTCGGATTAAGTTTTTCGTAGGCATCCAGGTCGACCGTAGTGCCAAGGCGAATCTTTTTCAGGTTAATCTTTGATAACTTACCGTACTCTTTGCTCTGGGAAAGGCTATAGTAAACCGAGCGCAGCTTCTCATAGGCAAAACCTTTGCCTATGAGAGACTTCACGAAATCCGTGATCACATCTACATTCTCTGTGGTTCTGGGGTAGCTGTATGCCCTGTGAATCTTTAGTAGATCCAGGTCGCACAGAAAACTGTCCACCTGCTTTTGGGTATAACCGGCAAATTCCGAGCTTGTCGTCAACGCTCCCTGGATGGTCCGGCTGTCCAGATCCGGAACATGAATGACCTGATTCACTGAAAAGCCTTTGAAAGTGATAAAGCGGGTCAAAAGATCGGCCAGTAGGAAACGCCTTGCTTCCTGCAATGTAAGGTGTTGATCCAGAGGGGGACCGGTAACAAAAATGCGCACTTTTCCTTCTTGTACCGGTTTAAAGTCGATCTTTTTCCTTTCCAGGACATCAAACAGGCAAAAGTCTGGCTCCAGCAACGTAGTGAAGAGATTGGTGCTCAAGTAGCGATCTCCACAATCCGGAAGCACTGTCACTATCATACCTGTTTGGCGCTCCCGTGCGATTTGGACCGCGCCGGCCATTGCAGCACCGGAGCTCATTCCCGCAAAAATACCTTCCTCCCGGGCGAGTCGCCGGGCCATCTCAAAGGCTTCTTCATCTTTTACGTGAATGATTCTATCCAAACGGTAGCGGTCAAAGATCCCGGGAACGTAGGACTCCTTCATATTCTTGAGCCCTTGTATCTTATGTCCGGGGTAGGGCTCGATCCCTATCACTTCGATTGCAGGGTTTCTCTCCTTTAAGGCCTGAAGAATCCCCATAGCGGTTCCGGTCGTACCTAAAGTGACTACGACGGAATCGACCTTGCCGTCAGTTTGCTCGTAGATCTCCGGGCCGGTGCCGATCTGGTGAGCCAGAGGATTAGCTGGATTATTAAATTGGTCAGGCATGAAATAACGTTCAGGATTCCGGCGGACAAGCTTGTAGACTTCTTCGATGGCGCCATCAGTGCCCGCTGGGCCAGGGGTGAGGAGCAGTTCGGCTCCTAATGCTTTAAGAATCTTTTGCCGTTCGAGACTGGCGGTTTCAGGCATAGCAAGCAGAAGGTGGTAGCCTTTAACCGCAGCTACGATTGCGAGACCTATTCCGGTGTTGCCGCTCGTGGCTTCAATAATGATTTTGTCTTGCGTGAGCGACCCCTCGTGCTCCGCTGCTTCGATCATTGATAGTGCCGGCCGGTCTTTAATTGAGCCACCCGGGTTTTTGGCTTCCCACTTCACATAAATGGTCACGCTTGGATTTGGATTGATTCGGTTGACCCGGATGAGTGGAGTGTTCCCGATGCATCCCAGTACGTTGTCAAAGACATTTTTCATTGTTGATCTACTTCACCATGTTGGGGGTCTCTTCACGGAAGCTGAGCTCATTCGGATGAACTGAGGCGGCTAGATCGTCTTCCAAAAAAACAGAGCGCTTCTTCTATACCTGCTCATTCTCTTCGCCAATATTTAAGCGTCCATTTTTATAGGCGGTATGCTTGTCCTTTGTCAAAGTCTTTCCCTTGTTCGGTCTTTGCCAGCTTTAATAATCACAGACAGGCAACAGTTTGGTTTGACGCCCAAGAGTGTTGAAGGTATAAATACCCTCGTTTCGCTCTGAGACTGAATGCTGCGCCTATTCTTTTCGCTGAAAATATCCAACGAACGATGCTCGAGCTGAAAGGGGAACTTTCTCGACAACGCTTGAAATTTATGAGACGCAAGAGGAGCGGTCCATGAAAATCGGAGTGATTGGTACTGGGGGTATAGGCGGATACTTTGGTGGTCTCCTTGCACGGGCTGGAATGGATATTCATTTTGTGGCGCGCGGAAAGCACCTTCAAGCTATTCAAGAAGAGGGCCTGAAAGTGGTGTCAAATCAGGGGAGCTTTCGCGTGATGATTCACGCCACAGCAGAACCTCATGAGATTGGACCCGTAGATCTGCTCCTGTTCTGTGTCAAATCATTTGATACAATGGATGCCGCCAGGTTTGCCGCCCCGATGGTCGAGGATGACACCGTGATTTTGAGCCTCCAAAATGGGATCGATAACGTTCAAAAGATCAGTGGATTCTATGGCGAAGAACGAACATTGCAGGGGACCTGTTATGTCGAGGCCTCCATCGCTTCCCCAGGGGTAGTAGCCCACATCGGCAATCCCGGTCGACTCGTCTTTGGGGAGCGGACCAGGCGACAGACCGAAAGAGCGCAGAAGATTCTTGATTTATTTCAACAGGCACAGATAGAGGCGGAATTGAGCGACGACATAGAACGGGTGTTGTGGTCAAAATTCCTTTTTATTTGTGCCGTGCACGGGGTCAGTACTCTTACCAGAGCACCACTGGGCGTAGTTCTGTCCTGCCTGGAGACAAGGGAACTGTTGGTGGGCGTAATGCATGAGGTGGAGATATTGGCACGGGCCAAAGGAGTCGATTTACCGGAGCAGGTCCTGGCTGAAGCGGTGGCGCTGGCTGAATCTTATAATAAAAAGTTCAAATGTTCGATGCTGCGAGATTTGGAATGGCGAAGGCCGATGGAAATCGAGGCACTGAATGGGATGGTTGTCAAGCTGGGTAAAGAAGTCGGAGTTGGAACTCCCCTCAATCAAGCCATTTATGCTTGTCTGAAGCTTGAAAATGAAAAAATATTAGATCCCTTCTGGGCTACTCAGCTCGAAGATTGATGCCGGCAATCAAATTATCACGAGCTCACAAACAAAAATGACGCTATTCAGCGGGCTTTGTGTCATGTTGCCCTTATCTGACAGCCGTTATCCTTTTTAATCGTTCCAAGATGCAACCTGAATAACAGATCGAAAGACGGTCCATCTCTATTTCCTGCATCCGCAAGTCCAAGAAATTCATTTTTTGCAATAGAGAATTCCAAATTTCACGGACGGTTGTGTAGAATAAGTTTGAGGAGGCGCACATGCATGTTGTGATCATGGCAGGAGGCTCCGGCACACGCTTTTGGCCGGTCAGCAGGCAACTGCGTCCCAAACAGTTTCTGAACATCGTTGGGGACACACCCATGGTGGTCGCGACCTATGAGCGAATCCAATCACTGGTCGCAGACGATCGCATCTTGCTGGTTGTTGGTGAACAGCATAGAAAAGAGACCGAGCGCCTTTTTGCCAGTCGTGCTGTGCGGATACTGGCAGAACCGAAAAGTCGCAATACGGCTCCCTGCATAGGGCTGGCCGCCAAGTACATCGACCACTTGGGAGAAAGAGAGCCGATCATTGTCCTTCCCGCCGATCACCATATCGGCAATCCCGAGGTTTTTCGCAATGCACTCCTGCAGGCGACACGGATTGCCGCTGAGGGAGGAATTGTGACGCTTGGGATTGTCCCAACCAGACCAGAAACGGGTTATGGATATATTAAACGCCATCCTCAGCCCGAAGCGGACAACGTTTACCGGGTACTCAAGTTTGTAGAGAAACCGGACTTGAAGACAGCCAGAGACTATCTGCTGAGCGGAGATTACTATTGGAATGCGGGTATCTTTGTGGCAACACCGCAGGTGCTGCTGGATGAGTTTTACAGCCGAATGCCGCATTTTGCCGGGGGACTTGATCAGTTGCAGCAGAGTTTCGATCGACCGGAGTTTCAGTCCAAGCTTGAGTCTCTGTATGACAGCATAGAAGGAATTTCCTTTGACTATGCGATCATGGAAAAAACCTCCCGGCCAGTTTATGTGGTTCCATGTGACTGCGGTTGGAGCGATGTGGGCTCCTGGTACAGCTTGTATGAGGTTCGAATGGACAATAAGAAGGATGTCCTCGGCAACCTAACGGAAGGCAACACACTGTTGGTAGATTGCAGCGACTCTTTCCTGGTGTCCCGCGGGAAAAGGTTGCTCACTGCTTTGGGGCTGAAAAACATCCTCGTGGTGGATACCGATGACGCAATACTGGTGGCAGATCTCGAACGTAGCCAGGAAGTGAAGAAGGTCATAGATGTACTCAAGGAATCCGGGTCGACAGAGCTCCTTTGATCTGCATCACCGCCACAACCACCAAGCTACTCTTGCCAGCGGAAGGCCCAAAGCATTAGGCGAGGCAAATCATGAAGGTCCGTTACTGCTCTTTTTGCGGAGCGCCCCTGGTTGTGCTCCCTGCTAATAAAAGACCTCGCCTTTATTGCAGGTCCTGCAACAAGGTTCATTACAAAAACCCCACAGTGGGTGTGGCGGTGGTTCTGGTGGAACGGGCGGAACTGCTTCTGGTAAGGAGATTGGGCTCATACGAAGGGATGTGGTGTATTCCATGCGGACATGTTGAATGGGGGGAAGATGTGCGCGCGGCGGCAAGGCGTGAGCTTAGAGAGGAAACCGGCCTGGATGCAGCGATCGGCCCGCCTTTCGCCGTTCATTCCAATTTTCATGATCCGGATCGTCAGACTGTCGGCATTTGGTTCTGGGGCAGACGGCTTGACGGGCAGCTTATACCGGGATCGGATGCCAGCGAAGCCTGCTATTTTCCCCTGCATCATCTGCCCGAAAGTATGGCTTTTCCCACTGATCGTTTGGTCTGTAAAAAACTCATGGACTGTCTGGAAAAGGAAAGTCTACCGAAGTGGTTAGACTCCTGTATGGCTAAAGATTGGATTCCGGCTATTATTTAGGAGTGCATTACCTGACCTGTGGATAAAAAGAAATTCGTTGGCGGGTCGAGTCGGTGGAATTTTGTTGAGCTCGTTTTGGTTATCTGCTTTGCCGTATCAGTCAGAAAATGTATTGACACACATGGCATAAGTGTTAAACTGAATTGGTCCAAAGTGGCAAGTGTTATTAGAAGAATTACATAAGAGAGTGGTAATGGAAGACCCCAGTAGTAGTCATAGATTTTTTGACTTTCGTTGTTTGAGCCGTATGAAAATCAGGGTTTTGCGGGAGAGGAGGGTAATCGCCTCTCTCTGAAAAGGTGGTATACCATCTTTTACAAAACCCGAGCGCGGCTCGGGTTTTTTTTTGCAAAAATACTTGGTAAAAGGGGGTGATGCCGATGAAAGTGATTTTGATTCGCGGTCGCAACCGTCAGGATACCCGCAAAAAGACTCTGGATTACTGGTTCGCTCATCGTGAACAGTTTAACTGCACGATGAGGGATTTTTTGCGCAAGTGTTCGACGGATCCCACGGGACGTGTTGTCATGTACAAGGAGTAGCAAATGGATTGCGGTGACCCTAGTCATTCGAGCCTGCTGCATGAGGGCTGAAGGAAGATCTTTTCAGCCCTTTTTTTGTGTCCTCTCACTACACTCTACCAAAATCCCCCCTAATCTTTTCCTTGAATTCTTACTTTCACATTGACCGGACTGTAAATCGTTGCTAAAAGTTTCACACGCTTGTACATTCAGTTGGGACTTTCGTGTTCACCAAAAGTTTGAATTATCGGGGAGTAGCGCATGTTTGGACTAGGCAAACTGTTATGTGCAGAGTTGAAGCGCAGCGTGGCGAGCGCACTGCCGTGGGATATTCCATGGTATGATCCAAGTCATACGGTGTTTTTTATAGCCCTTTACGGAGCTCTTTCAGTGATTGGTCTAGGTGTGCTGGCTGCCTTGCTGATGACAATCAAGCGTCTGAAAGAAGGAGACGAGGGCGGTCACCATTAAACGGCATGCACCTGGAAGGGGTTCCAATGAGCATCGCCGGCATCAACTGGCGATGGAAGATTTTTCATGATCGTGAACGGATTTCCGCTGACCCGTAGGTTTGGCTAATGACAGCGAGACTTGACTTTTGAGTCGGATGCTGAACGATGGTTGGGGGAATTGGAGCAAGTCAAGACTCGTGCATGGGTTTCGTCTTAAAGTCACCACACCTTTAAGGGAGTGGACTAAGCTTGTAATTTAGTACCATTTCCACCTAGATATTGTCCTGTACGCCAATTTTTGATTAAACAAATCGTTCTCCACGCGGGCAAGAGAGAAAAATTTCCCCTGTTGCTTTGAGCTCGGGAGGAGCTATCTCTATGTCGGAGACGTTTCCTTACGTTAAGACCAGCCAGGAGGTAAGAAATTGAATCCCAAGGTTTTTCGAGAATACGATATTCGCGGTATCGTCGATGAAGAGATAGTAGATAAAGATGTGGTTCTCCTTGGTAGAGCTTTTGGAACCTACATGGCCCATGAACAAAAAAAACGGGTGGTGCTGGGCAGGGACTGCCGTCTGAGCTCGGAGCGCTACCGGGAGCTGCTGGCTGAAGGCATGCTGGCTGCAGGATTGGATGTAGTTGATGTGGGTTTATGCCCGACTCCGGTTCTTTACTTTGCAATACGCCACCTGCAAAGAGAGGGGGGGATTATGATTACAGCGAGCCATAACCCTCCAGAGTACAATGGCTTCAAGATATGCAACGGCTTCGACACCATTTCCGGTTCGGAAATTCAAAAGCTTCGCAAGGTCATGGATAGTGATGTGTTTGTTTCCGGCAATGGGCGATTGAGCAGCTATGACATCCTCACTCCATACAGTGAATTTGTTGCGAAAAATATCACCCTGGGCCGGAAACTTCGTTTGGGAGTCGATGCCGGAAATGCCACGGCTGGACCGCTGGCGGTGTCCATCCTGCGAAAACTGGGCTGTGAGGTGCACCCCATCTATTGCGACATGGACGGGACTTTTCCAAATCATGAACCGGACCCGACGGTATTGGAGAACCTGAGGGATCTGATCAGCCTTGTTAAAGAGAAAAACTTGGATGTGGGCGTCGCCTATGACGGCGATGCAGATCGCTTGGGGGTTATAGACAATCGGGGAGAAGTGGTTTTTGGAGACAAACTGATGATCATCTTCGCCCGCGAAATTCTCGCACGCCGGCCGGGTACGACGTTCATATCAGAAGTGAAATGTTCTAAGACCCTGTTCGACGATATTGAGCAACGCGGCGGTAGAGCGATTATGTGGCGCACGGGTCATTCCCTTATAAAAACCAAAATGAAGCAGGAGGATGCGGTTTTGGCTGGAGAGATGAGCGGGCATATGTTTTTCAAAGACCGCTATTTTGGCTATGATGATGGCATATACGCGTCCTGCCGGCTTTTGGAAATACTTTCCAACACGAGCAAAACCATTCCCGAGCTATTGGAAGGGGTGCCGGCGACTTACGCCACTCCGGAAATCAGGGTCCCGTGCCCTGATGAAATCAAATTCAGCGTAGTCGATGACGCAACCCGTTTTTTTAAACAAAATGGCCATGAAGTGATCGACGTTGACGGCGCGCGAATCGTCTTCCCGGATGGTTGGGGTCTGGTGAGGGCATCGAACACTCAACCGGTTCTGGTGCTGCGCTATGAAGCACAGACCCCCGGGCGACTCGAGGAAATTCGACAGTTGGTTGAAAAGACCATAGAAACTGTCAAACAGGGGTTCGTTGTCAGGCCTTGACGATTTTTTCGCGGCCATTGCTTACCTGCTTCGTGGCATTGCGGGTATCGATAACCAGAGAAGCATGCTGCACGAGCCAATGGTAATCATATGAGGAGTGGTCTGTCAGGATGATCACCGCATCCATCCCCCCGAGTACAGCTTCTGTCAATTGAATCGATTCCAGCTGGAATTTGTGTTTGCGGCCAGGTTTCAGCTTGGGAATGTGCGGGTCGTTATAACGAACTGCGGCGCCTCGTTCCAGGAGCAGTTGCATCACTGCATAAGAAGGGGACTCGCGGTCATCGTCGATGTCTTTTTTGTAGGCTACTCCAAGCACAAGAATATTTGCCCCGTTGAGACACTTTCTCCTGGCGTTCAACGCTTCAATGGTTCGTTCCAGCACGTAATAGGGCATAGCGACGTTGACCTCCCCGGCCAACTGAATGAACCTTGGAGTGAGATCGAATTCCCTGGCCTTCCAGGCAAGATAAAAAGGGTCGATGGGAATGCAGTGGCCGCCCAATCCGGGGCCGGGATAGAAGGGTGTAAAGCCGAAGGGCTTGGTGGAGGCGGCTTCGATAACTTCCCAAATATCAATGTCCATTCTCTGAGCCAAGATTTTAAGCTCGTTGACGAGGGCAATGTTGACGCTGCGATAAATGTTTTCCAGCAATTTTGTCAATTCTGCTACTTTCGTTGAAGAAACCGAAATGACTTCAGTGACAGCGTTCTGGTAAAGGAGACTGGCGTGTTCGAGGCAGGCGGGGGTAATTCCGCCAACCACTTTAGGTATGTTTCCGGTGTGAAAGGTTTTATTACCGGGGTCCTCTCTTTCAGGTGAAAAGGCGAGATAGTAATCTTTTCCAACTTGAAGTCCTGTCTGCTGAAACCTGGTGAGCATTAATTCTTCGGTGGTGCCTGGGTAGGTGGTGCTTTCCAAAATGACAAGCTGACCGGGACGCAGGTAATTAGCGATGGTTTCAGTGGTGTTGACAACGAACCGTAAATCAGGTTCGAGCTTTTCCGTCAGCGGGGTGGGAACGCATATTAGAATACAGTCGGTATCTCGTAGTCGCTCAAAGCTGATCGTCAGATCCAGTTGCTTTTGCTGCAAAAAGTTGTTGATGGGATCAATCGGAATGTGCTTAATGTAGCTGTTGCCGTGTAGTAAGGCATTGATTTTTTTAGTATCAACATCAAAGCCAACGAGGGGGAACCCGGCCCGGCCGAAGCGGATGAGCAAGGGCAGTCCAACGTAGCCAAGACCGATGATACCCACCGTGGCTTCTTTGTTTCGGATTTGGTCGAGCAGTTCAGGCATGGTTGTTATCTCCTGGCGTTGAGGTTCCGGTTTTAACCAGCAATGAAGCCAACCCAATCTTATGCCAGGGAACAGGACCTGATGCAATGTCAAAAACATCTGCATTACCAGGATGTTTGGTCACCGGAGCAGCGGGGTTCGTTGCCAGTCACCTGGTAGAACGCCTTCTATCGCTTGATTTGGAAGTGGTTGGAGTAGACAATTTTTTTTCCGGTCATTGGGAAAATATGGCCTCTTTTATGGATCATCCTCATTTTCACTTCTACGAGTACTCTGTCAATCGACCTCATCTCCTGGCCACTCTGCTGAAAGCTCATCCTCGACTCACCTATTGCTTTCATCTGGCTGCCATAGTGAGCGTCCCTTATTCAATTGAGCACCCGCAAGAGACCATGGAGGTCAATTATCAGGCGACCGCGAGCCTGGTTCAAGAGGCGTCGCAGCTGGCATTCGAATCATTTGTATTTGCGGGCTCGGCTGCGGAGTATGGAAATGATCAGCGCCTTCCGTTGGAGGAACAATACGCATCGGCGGAAACCGAACATTTAAGTCCTTACGGGGGAGCCAAATTTTATGCATCGCAATGCGTAGCGGAAGCTCCGTGTGGAGTGGCTCTCCGCTTTTTCAACATTTACGGCCCCCGACAAGATCCAGCCAGTCCCTACAGCGGGGTGATTTCGCGCTTTGTCGATCTGGCTCTTTCCGGAAAGCCCCTCACTATTTTCGGTGACGGTCTGCAGACCAGAGATTTTATCTATGTCTCGGATGTCGTTGAAGCTTATCTTCATGCTGCCGGCTTAAGAGGTGCGGTTGTACTGCCGTTCAGAGGCATCTATAATGTGGGAGCCGGCAAGGCGGTCACCGTGTTGGATTTGGCCAAGAGCATCCTTAAACTGACCGGCAATACGGAGTCACTGACTTTCCTTGGCGAGCGTGCGGGAGATATTCGACATTCTCTGGCTGCTGTTAAATGCTTTCAAAACGAAACCGGCTGGAGTCCCCAAATATCTCTCCTTGATGGGCTGCACCGCACCTTGAGCTGGGCTCGATAGCTGCTGCAAGGATCTGGAAAAAATTTACGGCCGATTGGCCTCTTTTATCGGAATACGTTTTGGAGTAAACTGGCCACGTGACGATGTGAACACTTCGCTTATGGAAAGGAGATTTATCATGCCTGAATTCGGGACTGCGTTCTCCGGATTGACGAGTGATCGAAAATTAACGCATCAAGAACTGGTGCGTGCCATCCGTTTCATGATTGCTGCCGAGTACGAAGCGGTACAGCTTTACATGCAACTTGCCGAGTCCATAGACAATGAATTGGCGAAAGAGGTGCTGACGGACATCGCAGAGGAAGAAGTGGTTCACGCCGGTGAATTCCTCAGGTTGCTCAAAGAGCTCGCACCTGACGAGGATAAATTCTACAAGGAAGGTGCCGAAGAGGTTGAGGAGATGATCGTTAAGCTCAAAAAATAGTATGCATTTTTAATATAAGAGAACAATAACCTGCAGGTGTGTACCTGTAATAGAGTTGAAATTGGGCAGGTAGACTTCTCGGCACATCGACGTGCTTGCGCAAAGTAAATCACCCGGTTTTATGAGGCCGAAGATTTCACTCATGAGGCATGTTCTAATCATAAACGAGGATTCGTCGTGGAGGGAGTTTCTGCTTCGAGCTCTTTCCCCGCCCCATAAGGTGAGCTTCTGGCCGGATAGCAGCGGTTGTAGTATCTCGAATCTGCTGCGGCAGCACCAATACGATGCCGCATTTCTCAGCGTTCAACTGCAGTTGGATGACTGCTACAAGTTGCTTCGGTGGTTGAAGAACAGTGCCGAATACTTGCCGGTGATCGTCACAAGCGAAACTGAAAAGTCTGAGCTCATTGTTAAGGCGGTCAAAGAGGGCGCCTTCGACTTTGTTTCTAAACCGTTTTCTACGGAAAAAATCAATTTGATAATCGAACGGGCACTGGAACATAGGGGCTTGAAGAACGAGATCGACTACCTGCGCAGGAAACAGGACGTCGTGTATGATTTTGACCAGATCATCGCTGTAAGTCCGTCGATGCGGCAGGTGATCAACACGGTCAAGAAGTTCGCCGGCACAGATTCCACCATTTTAATCACCGGTGAAACCGGAACCGGCAAGAGCTTCTTATCCGGTACCATTCATTTCAACAGTGCCAGGCGAAAGAAGCCGTTCATCACTATCAACTGCGCCAACATTCATGAAACCTTGCTGGAGAGTGAATTGTTCGGCCACGAGAAGGGGTCTTTCACCGGAGCCAATAAGACACGAATAGGTAGACTGGAGCAAGGAAACGGTGGGACCGTATTTCTGGATGAAATCGGAGAAATGAGTGTCGCGTTGCAGTCCAAATTTCTGCGAGTGTTGGAAAGCAAGCGCTTCGAGCGCCTGGGAGGAAATCAGACCATCCACTCGGATGTCAGAATAATCGCTGCAACCAACAAAGTGTTGGAGGAGGAGGTGACTGCCGGCAGGTTTCGAGAAGATCTTTACTATCGCATCAATGTTCTGCGGGTCCATCTTCCGCCTCTTCGTGAAAGACAGGATTGTATTGAGCGTTTGGCCGACACTCTTCTCGAAAAAACCTGTTCCTCTTTGCACAAAAGAATAGACGGTTTTTCGCCGGAAGTCCTCGCGATTTTTAAGGGCTATCCGTGGCCGGGAAACATTCGCCAGCTCGCCAACACTATCGAGAGGGCGGCCATCCTTGAGGAACGGGCTGTTATCACAAAGGGGAACGTCCTTCTCAGTGAGCTTGGGCGAGTGGCAAAAGTTGCACCTCAAATACAGATCAGATCTCTGGAATCGAATGAAAAGGAAGCGATTTTGAGGGCTTTGGAAGATTGTGCATGGGTTCAAAAAGAAGCAGCCGAGAGACTCGGGGTAAGTCCGAGGGCCCTGAATTATAAGATCAGAAAGCTTGGCATCACTCATCCTCGCTGGTTGAAGAACAGGTGAAAACAGCCGGCAGATTCAGTGAGAGATTTCTTTCGCCCTTCCCGTGGTCGGCGATTGGTTTTGTTCATTGCTATTTTCGCCAAGCCATGAAGCTGTGACATTAAAGTCGTTCCCTTTAAATCGAACCTTCATCTCGTCAGCATCACCACGGAAGTATTGCAGGCATTCTCTGCTTATACCACGAATAAAATCCAGGAGACTTCTTCTGAACTCCTCCATCAGATCGGCATCAAGTACCCAGTGCTCGATGTCTCCTTCCACTTCAACTTCGTAATGAGCTCGCCTCGCAGGCCCTTGGAGTGCCACCCGGAAACTAATATCAATGTCCCCGAAAGGCGTCAGGACATGTTTTTCCATATCTCCCGACTGGTTGATTTTAGTCGAGAGGACCATGAAAGGTACGGTCAGTGAAATACTTTTCATTCGGTGCCTCACTTGCTTTCCGGTGTTGATTCGGCCACTCGGCATGACCAAGCACATGAGCACATTGTGTGCCAAATGAAATTCCACCCGAGAGCTCATCCTCTATCAGCTGCAATTCTAAGAGTAATGATCGAATCTAACTCATTTTCAGTAGCTTCCGAGCTGCAGATATCGATTACGCTATTACAATGTGGTAATTCGAAATCCAATTGAAATGGGGGGATTCTCGTAAGACTATGGATGTTTCAAGGTCTATACGGCGCAAAATGATGCTGTGGCATACAAGTTGCTCTAATCTCAAAATCGATAGAAGAGGCAATCAATTGTTTTGAACATTTAACGAAGCTCGAAAAGGGCAAACTACTCGAAAGGGCAGGACGCAAAGCTACTGGCCTAAGTCTCATCTAGCGGTTGAATGGGATACGGTCGCAGGGCTGCCGGGCTGATACAGCACCTCCTAGGGCTGGATCAGGCACGGCTCACGATGGAGGTGCTAAAATGTCGCGCGAATGTGGTCTTGGCAGTCATGCTGGAGTTCGATCAAATTACCTCGTAATTCTCACCTTTGTTGCTATGATTTTAATGAACTTGAGTTTTTCTCTGGTCAACGAGGCCCATGCAGGGGAAGTCACTTTGACCTGGGACGCAAACACCGATGAAAACCTTGGCGGATATAAGCTCTACTACGGAAGTTCCAGTAGAAACTATCAATACAGTGTCGATGTGGGCAATATGACAACTTATGCTCTGATGAATCTGCCAGATGGCGAGATTTATTATTTTGCTGCAACGGCATACGATGTTTATGGAAATGAGAGCAGTTATTCCGAAGAAGTCGTCTGTGCGGTCGATAATCAGCCTCCGGTAGCTGATGCGGGACCCGACCAGACCACTCCCCCAGGGAGCATGGTGACTTTGAGTGGTACAAACTCATATGACCCGGACGGTGCATTTGTGTCTTATTTCTGGACGCAGACGCAGGGAACAGTGGTTATTCTGTCTGAGGCGAATGTAGCGCAGCCAACCTTTACTGCGCCCGGCACAGACCCGGCCGGTGAGTCTCTGGTATTTTCTCTAACAGTTGAAGACGAATATGGAGTGCAAGCGGTAGATACATGCACCGTCAATGTTGTTTCAGCCAATCTGCCGCCTGTGGCCAATGCCGGTCCTGACCAGACCGTTCAGGAATGGGCGGTGGTCATGCTGGATGGCTCGCGGAGTTCAGATCCTGACGATGGCATCGATACTTATTCTTGGCAGCAAGTTGGAGGGCCAACGGTTGAAATTATGAATGCTGATTTGGCTCAGCCGACGTTTGTTGCGCCAGACGTGGGGCCCGAGGGCGTTTCGCTGACTTTTCAGGTTACGGCAAAAGATCTGAATGGTCTGCAGTCTGCGGATACCTGTGTGGTGAATGTCACCTGGGTTAATGCACCACCAGTGGCCAACGCCGGTCCTGACCAGAATATCCCGGCAAACAAAACAGCGACCTTGGATGGATCCGCCTCAACCGACCCCGATGATGGAATCGCTTCTTACCAATGGACTCAAACAATTGGAACGCCTGTAGCTCTTTCTGATCCGACTGCGATCAAACCATTGTTTACGGCGCCGAAGCAGAAAAAGACGGTTTTGGAATTCAGTTTGACCGTTACTGATAACAACGGCCTGAAGTCGATGGATAAGTGCACCGTTAAAGTCAGATAGCCCATATCAAAGAGACGGACTTCATCTAATGGAATGAGAAAGTTCTTCTCCGATGAGCAGAAAGGTGACCGGGTTTCCATGCGAGGAAGTCCGGTCATTCTTGTCCATATTAGCAAAGGTACTGCAAGCTTTCACCTGAGTGTGATAATTTCACTGCTAGGACTCTATCCCGTTCCCGAGGTGCTGGTTGCGGCCGCACCGATCAGTCATTTGACAGCCAGCCCGAAAATGTGCGGAGTCATAGGGGCCAATCGCGGCCTCAACATGAAGCAATCCATGCTTACAGTTGAAAAACCTGCATTCCACAAAAGAGAATGGGTATTTCGATTCAGATTGCAGCCATCGAAAAGCCGATGCCAGGGTTTGTGGATAAGATCCTGAAAAGCACGGAGGTGGGATCCTTGGGGCGCGGCAATATGCTCAAGGAAAATATAGCGGCCTCCCGGCTTGAGAATCCGATAAACCTCCGCAGTCACCCTGGCGGGGGTCTCCACCGAACATAGCACCAATGTTCCAACAACCGCTTCCACACTCTCTGCAGGTAGATCCAACTCCTCACCGAAAATGCCTCTTACCTCTATTTTAATGGCATAGCGAGCTGCATTTGCCACAAGATAGGGATGCATGGATGGGTTTGGTTCAATGGCGATGAGCTTCGTACCGGGAGCAAAATAGCGAAAATTTGCACCCGCACCCGGCCCGATTTCCACAATCTCTGAAGGCAGCTTTCTGAAAACCGAGCGTTTTCGCGCGCCATAGACTTTATCCATGTAACCCTCCAGCAAGTCCAGAAGGTATGCGTTCAGACTTCCACTCCGAGTTTTCTTTCTGTGCATGTCAGGACCTCAGGGTTCGTTGAGGAATTCTGCGTCTTGTTCCGGCAAAGATGGATTGATGCTCATTCCGGAGCCTATCTCGAAGCCCGCTGGGGTTGTCAGCCTGGGTCGAATCTGCAGATACCAGTGAAGCTGCGGCTCATCGGCCCTGTAGCGGGCAGAAGAGTTGATGACGTAATTGTAGTCGGGATCGTCGAGTTTGTCGCGCAGCCGTCGTAAGACTTGGATCAGAGTAGAAGCCAAATCCGACTTTTCTTTTCCGGAGATGGAGCCAAAGTCGGCCTGATGTCTCTTTGGTATGATCCAGATTTCAAATGGAACTTCCGCTGCAAAAGGTATAAAAACAAGGAAGGAGTCATTTTCAAGAATCAGTCTTTCCTGTTCTTGTGCCTCGTAGTCAAGGATCTCACAGTATACGCATCGTCCCCGCTCATCGAAATATCTCTGAGCTTCTTCCTCCCTGCTGCGGATATGCTGGGGAACCACTCCGGTCACAACCAATTGGGAATGTGGATGCATAAGGGAGGTGCCGGCTCGATCACCATGGTTGCGAAAAATCACCACCAGCATGTGTTCATGCTCTCGAAGCAACTGCGTGTAACGCATATGATAGGTTTCGATGATCGCCAGGACCTCGTGGACGGACATGGTGGCGATGTCTTGGTCGTGCCGCGGGCTTTCTATGATCACCTCATGGCGTCCATGGGCTTCCATCTTTATATAAATTCCCTGGAGGGACCTGGACGTGCTGCCTGCCGGCATCAGGGCCGGGAACTTGTTCGGGACCACCCGGGTCTGCCACGTATGCCGGAAAAGGCCGGGGGTTTCCATGACTATCGATGCAAGTTTGTTTTCATTACCAGGGCAGAAGGGGCAATCGGCATCCCGTTCCGGCACCTTCTTCTTTCCCGGGCGCTTTTGTTGGAAATCATTCGGACGCTGGCCTCTGTCAGGGGCATAGATTACCCACTGTCTGGTGATCTTATTCTGTCTTATTTGATTTTGCGGCATTTTTGATTTTCCATCCGGATCAGGCAATTCCGGTATTTGACGGTGAGAGCACTCTCTTTTGTGCCCCCGTTTTTTCAAACAGGTGCGCCTCGCCAAGATTGAACCGCAGATTCAATATGGCGCCAGCTGTGGCCCTTGCAAACTTCCTCTCTGCAGTCAAAACGGTTGCATCCTGATTTTCGATACGAACCTGGAGCAGCATCTCCCTGCCCAGCGGTTCTACCGCCAATAGCTCACTTTTGAAGGAACCGGCCCTCTCGTGCTCCTCGATATAGATGTGCTCAGGCCTGATGCCGAGGATATACTGATCGGGAGCCAACGGTCTAAAGCCACTCGATTCTACCGACTCGACTCTTTGCTCGCCGATAACCACCGCCGGCATGGCATTCTCAATGATAAAATGGGATTCCAACAAGTTCATGGGCGGAGAGCCGATGAATCTTGCCACAAAAGTATTGGCGGGCCGATTGTAGAGCTCTTCTGCTGTTCCTATCTGCTCCACCCGCCCGTCGCGCAAAAGGGCGATTCGATTGCCTAAGCTCATGGCTTCCACCTGGTCGTGAGTGACATAGACCGTCGTGATTTCAAGCTCTCTTTGGAGGCTTTTCAGTTCAGCACGGGTGGCCGCTCGCAACTGAGCATCCAGATTCGAGAGAGGCTCGTCCAGCAGAAAAACTGCCGGATGCCTCACGATGGCCCGGCCGATGGCAACCCTCTGCCTCTGCCCTCCGCTGAGCTCCGCAGGTTTGGCGTTGAGTAGATGCTCGATGCTCAACCTGGATGCGACGCGATTCACGGACTCCCGAATAGTACTTTCGTTCTCTTTGCCGATTCTTAAAGGGAAGGCAATGTTGTCGAATACGCTCAGATGCGGATAAAGAGCATAACTTTGAAAAACCATGGCTACATTTCTTTCCTTCGGGTTCAGAGAAACGTTTCTATCGGCTGAGGCTACCAATTTCCCGTCGAACCATATTTCGCCACCGGTGGGCTTCTCCAGGCCGGCGATCAGATTCAAAACAGTCGATTTGCCGCACCCGCTGGGACCGAGCAACACGAAAAACTCGTTGTCCCTCGTTTCAAGATGGACATCTTGCGCGGCAAAAACGCTGCCTCTTGTGCTCACAAACTCTTTTGACAAATGCACTAATTTTAATTTCAACCTTTCAATGCTCCCCGGGTTAACCCCTGAATGATTCGACGCTGAAAAACAAGCGTCAGTATCACCAACGGCAGAGTGCTGAATGTTGATGCCGCCATGATATTTCCCCACGGTGTTTGGCCGTGAAGGCCCTGGAACAGGGCAATGCCGACAGGAATGGTACGAGCATGGTAGTCGGTGGTCAGCATCAGAGCGAACATGAATTCGTTGAAAGCGAAGATGAAGGCAAGCAGCGTGGTAGAAATTATTCCCGGTGCAGCTACCGGGAAAATAACTTTGCGCAGGATCTGCCAGCGTGAACAGCCGTCTATCAGAGCCGCTTTATCGAGATCTTGCGGAATTTGCATAAAATAGCTCACCAGGATCCAAAGCGATAACGGCAATGTCCAGGCTATGTATGGAAGGATCAAGGCTGCATACGTATTCACCCAACCCAAACCGGCCATGAATTTAAACAGGTAGCTGATCAGGCTGATCTGCGGAAACATGGAAACTGCCAGGACGGAGAACAGTATGAATATCTTGCCCGGCATCGCGAGCCGGGTGACGCAGTAGGCGGCGAGGCTGGCTACGAATATGGTGAGAACAGCAGTTGCGCTTGAAACGATCAGACTGTTCCTTAGATAGTCAATGAAATGAAGCGATGGGGCTGTGAGGATTGCCCGATAGTTTTCGAGGGTGATTTCAAAAAAACCTTGTGTGGAAAGGAAGTACTGGTTGGAGCTCAAGCTGGCGGAAATCATGTAAAGGAAGGGCGCCAGGCAAAAAAGCAGCATAAAGATCGAGCCCGTCAGAACAAGTACAAGCTTGATTTTTCTCTCTCTCATTTCAGTTCCTCGCCAAAGCGGCCGATTTTCATGTAAGCAATCGACAACATTAACGCGACGCCAAAAAGAACCGCTGATACGGCCGATCCGTACCCGAAATCGCCAATGAGGAAATAGTTGTAGCCGTAGAGGGAAAGTGAAGTGGTTGCTCCACCCGGCCCGCCGCGAGTCAAGACATAAATGATATCGAAGATTCGCAGTGCATCGATAGTCCTGAATATGAGTGCAACCATCAGGGCAGGCTTGATCAAGGGCAGGGTGATTTTTGCAAATCGCTGGAACAGACTGGCGCCGTCGACTTTTGCCTGACTGTGAAGTTCCCCGGGTATTGCAGAAATACCGGCCAGAAGAATGATAGCGACAAAGGGAGTCGTTTTCCAGGTGTCTGCTATGACCAGTGAGGCAAAGGCGCCGAATTCGCTGCCCAGCCAGTTGATCGGTTCTGCAGAGAAGCCGAGCTTGCGCCAGACGAAATTGGCAAGACCGTAGTTGTAGTTGTAGATAAGCTCCCAGGTGCGAGCCGATACGGCCGCCGGGATGGCCCAGGGGACAAGCACCGACGCACGCAGGATGCCCCGCGCCGGGGTGGGCTCGTTCAAAAGCAGAGCAAATATCAGTCCCAGGATCATCTCCAGGGGTACGGAAACCATCACGAACAATAATGTGAATCTGACCGACTGCCAGAATCCCGGGCTGCGAATCATCCAGCGGTAATTATCGAGGCCGGAAAATCTTTTTTTCAAAAATGCAACATCCAAAAAGGTGCTGTCGATCATGGTGCCGATCACCGGGATAAGGATGAATGCGCTCACAAACAGGAGCAGAGGCAACAGGAACAGAGAGGATTCTTTGATTTCTTTGCGATTGTAGCCCTTCATGCGGCAACCTTGGAATGCTATCTGGGTTGATAGCGGTTCACCACTGCTTGCGCCTCTTTTTCAGCGGAGGCGAGGGCATTTTCCGGTGTTACGCCTCCGGCCAGAATAGAATTGAGGCAGCGCTGTATGACCTCGGAAAGCTGCGTGTAGTAAGGTAGAGTCGGCCTGGGTCGGGCGTTCTCGAAAACTTCTCGCAGCCGGGCAAGATGAGGCATATCCCTTAGCACTTCGGGATCATTGTAGAGGTCCTTCCTGCCGGGATTCCAGCCGAGGTTCAATGCCAGTTTCTTCTGGGCTTCATACGATGTCAGGAATTTCACCAATTCCCAACTCGGTTCTTTCTGATCGGAAAACCTCGATATTCCGACATGCCAACCGCCAAGAGTGGCTACGCTCTTTCCTGATGCAAAACGGGGAAGAGGTGCGATGGCGGTTTTTCCTCTAACGATTGAATTTGGAGCCTGGTGAAGCGCCCAGGCGTACGGCCAGTTTCTTTCGAATAGCGCAGTGCCTCGTTGAAATGTTTCCCGAACCTGTTCTTCTCGCATTTCGGTAAAGGTGCTCAAAGGAGATATTTTGTATTTGTGAATGAGATCGTGCATGAATCGAACGGCCTCTAAGTTCTCGGGACTGTTCAGAGCAACTTTGCCATCTTCAACCAATATCCCTCCACCATTCGAACCCGCAAATTCCAGGAAGTTGCAGATCAAACCCTCGTATTGAGCGCCTTGCCAGACGAATCCGTGGAAGTCGGGCAGCGTCTTTCTCATCTGCTGCTGCACCTGTTCAGCGTTCTCCACCAGCTGCTCCCAGGTTGCCGGAGCGGTTTCGATTCCGTATTGCCCGAGCAGATCTTTTCTGTAATATAAAAGGCCGCCATCCACATATATTGGCAGGGCGATCAAATCTCCCCGATGTCGGTCAACGAGATTCACTACATTTTCGAAGAAGACGTTAAGATCGAGACCGTCAGTCTCGACATACCGACCGATGGATTGCAGCCAGTTGGAAGCCGCGAACTGAGCTATCCACACCACATCCATCAAGAACACGTCCGGATCGTGCTTTTTCGCTTGCAAAGCTATCACCAGACCCTGGCGCCTTTGATCGGAGTCGGTCGGCTGCCGGAGAAGATGGACTTGCACGTTTTTCTCTTTTTCGAATTGCTCAACCAGGGATTGCCAGAAATCCAGTTCGGCGGGGGCGCCCCCCACAGAGAGCGTAATACCGTCTGGCTGGCTTGTGCAGCCCATCGGCTGAAGCAAAAGGAAGATAGGGAATAAAACCAGCCTAAACACCTTTCCCCCTGCTCTGTTTGCAGAAGCCGGCATAGTCTTGCTTGATGTCTTTGCTTGTCGCATTTTTTCGGTTGGATGTGTCATAAAGTAGTGTTGAACGATGTTCTAACCCGAAAGATGGCCTCGAAGGATCCAAAAAGATCCAGATATTGCTCCATGTAACGGGTCAGCAGGAACTTTTTTCGAACCGATTCCTTTGCATTTTCTCCAAGCCTGCGGCGTAATGGCTCATCTTTTAGCAGCTGAACAATTCGTTCCGAAGCCTCCTTCACGGAAGATACCAAAAAGCCGTTTACACCGTCCTCGATTTGATAGCGAATGCCGCCGGCATTGCCTCCGATAACGGCAGCTCCTTTCCACATGGCCTCTGTCACGGTGAGACCGAATCCTTCTCTGATTGATTTTTGCAGCACCACAGCTGCCTTCCTTTGCAGAGCGTTAACCAGGGCGGTGTCCTGATGGCTCAGAATCAAAATCCGTTCTTCCTGGCAGTCGAGAAGAGATTCGTATACTTGTGCGCCTTCGGGATCGTCGGTCGCAACATTTCCAAGCAGGACGAGAGTGCAGTCGACTTCTTTTCGAGCCATGCGAAAGGCTTCAATGACACCGCCCGGATCTTTCCAGCGGTCAAAACGGGAGATTTGCACCACCAGAGGCAGGTCAGTCGGAATACTGTAATGGGCCAGCCGCTCCTCCAATTCTTCTTCGCTGAGTTGGCGATTTTTGATTGAAAACGGGTCAATGGCGGGCATGAAAAAGAACTGGGGAGTCTTCAATTTCTGTGCGTACTCCTTGATGCTCACTACAACCGCGTCATATTTCTCGATGAACTGTTTTAAATAGCTCCACAGTCCCTCATCGGGACTGGAAAGATCCACGTGGCAGCGCCATATCCAGGGGGAGCTTTTACGATAGTGCTCGATTATCGGCAGGGGCTGCGGATCGTGTATGATGACCAGATTGTGATCCAAATGGTTCCTCAAGGCATTTTCGTAGACCACGTTTTCATAAATCTCTTTCTTCTGTTCCGTGAGCCGAATTTCACCTCCCTGCAAAGCGTTGTGCATCTTCTTGGTGATACTGAAGAAATCGGGCGAGCCCTGAATTATCCTCCACCCTGTCTTGATTCCTACACAATTGAATAACAGAGTCAGTGATGCAAGGAGCTCTGCGACACCACCCCCGTAATATGTTGAATTGACATTGGCGACATGCAGATCTTTGAGAGCTTCCGCCTTTTTGCTGATGCGATCTGCCGCTTCTGCTCCGATTAGAGCTTCATAGTCTTCCAAAGTGACGTGATGGTAACATTCTCTCATTTTTGATTCCCTCAAGTGTTTGTCGCGAAAAGAACAATACAGAGCATACCTAAAGGGAGAACAGTGACATCAAGGTCATTTTTTAAAATAGTGTCGTGTTCGACCATCCGCACGCATTTTTCAACTTGCTTAGAACAAATTCCCGGCTTTGCCTTAGTGGCATGCATTCGTGTAAGATTTTAGCTGACCAAAATTGCTATAGCCTCCAAGATTATCCTTTAAGGTGGGTCGGGTTGAGCAACGCGAAACCCAACGCCTATTTTGCTGGGTTTCACACTTCAACCCAGCCTACTTGGAATCAAGAATACAAGTTTTGCAGGCAGGCAGATGAGAGCCCGCAATGTCAATCTTCGGACAGCCTCTTAAAATATTAATTTTGGCCTATGCTGTAGTCAGAGTGCTGAGGTATCATAAGAGATCGACGAATGGCAAACGAGAGGTTGTTTGTCTTGAAATCGCGAGTGGCCGGTACCTATGGACATAAAAAGCAACTGATATGACAATCTTGAGATTTTCCATCTGCATGCTATTGGTTTTGCTGTTTTCAGCATGTGGAGCCACCAGCCGGCGCGGTGCTAATCTGGAACCGCTGGAAGCCGGCGCAGATGCTTATGAAAGAGGCGATTATGCGGAAGCGTTGCGTCAGCTGAAGCCGCGCGCCGAGCGCGGGGATGCTTTGGCACAAACCAAGCTGGGAAATATGTATTATCTTGGCCTCGGAGTTCTCGAAGATGATGGGGAGGCGGCAAAATGGTTTGGTAAAGCGGCCGACCAGGGCGATCCGGAGGCCCAGGTAATGCTGGGGACTCTATATGTACTGGGAACCGGAGTGCCTCAAGACTATGCAGAGGCGGCGAGACTGTTTCGTATGCCCGCTGAGCTTGGTGTTGGGGGTGCTCAATTCCTCCTTGGCATGCTTTATATGCATGGTACTGGCGTCCAGGAAGACTCCGTGGTGGCGTACACGTGGATGGAATTGGCAGTTCAGCGGGGCAGTAAAGCGGCACGGGAAGCTCGTCGCATTCTATCCGAGCAGATGACTCCGGAACAGATTGCCCGGGCTATGGCTGTGGCCGATGCATGGAAGCCCGGTCGGAGCATAGAAGGGGACTGAGCTTGTTCAATCCATTGACAAATATAAGCAAGAGCCTATTCCCCCAATTCCAGCCTCATTGACAAGAAGCTCAACATGTCCTTGAGCGTGATAATACCAACTAAGTGATCGTCTTCCACGACCATTAAGCGACTTATGCCCGTGCGGTTCATGGTTGAAAGAACCTTCATGGCGTCTTCCTGCGGGCCGACCGTATTGTCTGAAGAACACTCGATTATTAGCTCGCCAACGGTTTTATATGCGCGCTCTGCCTTGGGAACTTCTTTCACTTGCTTCACCGTTATGCAGCCAACCAGCTTGCCCGATTCAACCACAGGGAACATCTTGAAATGATAACGATAAAAATAGTCCTCCAAAAGCTGTTCGATGGAAGTCGAGGACTCTACCGTGACAGGATCCGGCTTCATGAATCGAGTAACCGGCTCTCCTTCCAGGACATTGCGCGTCACCATCTGCCGATAGGACATATTGGCGGCATTTTGCAGAAAAAGACCGATCAAGATCATCCACATTCCGCCGAATAAGTTTCCATAGAACATGCGGAAAAGACCAAAACCTATGAGAAACATTGCGAAGAAGGAACCGATTTGGGTAGAAACGCGTGTCGCCCACTCCAGGTTGCCTCTCATCTGCCATAGCACCGACCTGAGGACTCGCCCCCCATCCAGGGGGAAGGCAGGAATGAGATTAAAAGCCGCGAGTATTCCGTTAATGATCGCAACGTATTTCAATACACCGTTGATCGGTGTGGGCCAACCGTTGTGTACTCCGGCGGTATGCATCCCGTAAAACACCAGCGCAATGGCTATACTGGACAGCGGCCCCACTACGGACATGAGAAATTCCGCTTTCGCATCGGGCGGCTCTTCCCCCATTTCGGCAACACCGCCGAAGATAAACAGCGTGATTCCTTTCATCTGCATTCCCTGAGTTCTGGCCACGATAGAATGGGAAAATTCATGGATAATGATGGACAGGAACAGCCCTAGTGCGGCGACAATTCCCATAATCCAGTAGGTCTGTGTGGGTAGATTCTTGTATTCGGAAGGAAAGAAGCCGGTGGAAAGCGACCAGGTGACAAGAACAGCGATGATGATCCAGCTGAGATCGATATTCACTTCAAAACCGAGCAGATTTACGAGCCTGACTTTTTTACCAAACATATTGGGGACCCTCCCGGCCGTACTGTACTAAGAAACATTGCCTCATCTTCTAAGGATGAAGTCAGCGTTACGAATGCTGCCCTCTGCCCTCAGCCCTCTGCTGCGCGGCGATCCAGGATTTTCTGGACTTCCGGAATGATTGCCGTGTTGCCCCCCAGACCGCAGCCACCTGTTGCTTTAAAACTCATTGGCATGTGCGGACTGGAACCTTTGTCGCGCCTCTTTGCCGTTCGCAATGGATGCACACTGTAGCCCTGTTTGGCGGACACGGGGCGGCCGCATTCGGTTGCTGCCAGCCATAGAAAAGTCGAGTGGGGAGCTGCGATCCTCTTCAGGTGCGCTTCCAGGTGAGTCAAAAACCCTCTATCGGAATAGAGGGATTTATGGCGCCCGGGATTTCTTCCCATAATGGCGCCGTTAGTGGCTTTGCCCAAATGGTAGTAGAGCTTCTCGCCTTTTTCGAGCGACTGCACCGACCACACCGGAACCACATGAATAGTGCCGCCTTCGCCCATACCGGTGGGATGAATCCGGTATCGGTCGTTGTCAGTGACGATCACAAACAGAGTGCTGATGCCATCGACGGTGATCACATTATCAGCGTAGTCGCCCAAAGCCACAAGCAAGACATCGGCAATAACCGTCCTCTCCTCACCCTCGGCAAGTCTAATGCTCACGGCGTGTTTTCCGGCCTGCCGATCCACAATTATTTTCGTGGCTACCGCGTTGTCGTAGACGAGCACATTCTTTGCTTGTGCGGCCTCAAGCGCATTTTGCCTGTAGCCTGTCAGGAAGTGACCTCCCGGATACTGAAACGCGGTTATCCTGCCGGCGTTCATGTCGTCTATGATCTTAATGTCCGCGCCGTAAATTGCCCGCACTTCTGAAGGGGTGAGGCGTTTGCCAACAAGGCCGAATTGTTCCTTCAACCTGTTCTTCCATTCAACCCCGGCTTCACCTTCCACTTCAAATACTACTCTGCCGCACATGTTCACAATGTCGCGACCCGGATCGTTGCCAATACGCCCCATCTGTTTAAGCGCATCGATGGTAGCGGCGTTTCTTTCCAAATTGGCTCTCGCATAGCGCTTTTCAGCATCCGTGAATTCCAAGGCCGTATACTGCAGAGCAACCTTCAGGTTCTTGATCAGTTCGCCGGGGTTCTCCTTCACTTGAGCCAGCATGTTCCTATAGTCGATCCTGAAGGATTTGTATCGAATGCTCCGGGGTTCGTCCGAGAATCCGAGAATGCGCTTTGCCTCATTGAGGAAGAGGAACTTGGTCTGAAACATCTCAATGAGCCGTTGGTCCATATCTTCCTCGGGATGCAGAGTCCACCCCGAGAAAGTGAAAATATCGTGCGGATTTGTGACAATACAGTGCCTGCCGCCGTTTTTATGCGCCTGATAGAGCACATTCAAATAGGCAAACATTCCGCCAATGCCCAGGATGTCGACCACTTCGTCTGCCGTTTCAGGAACTGCCCCGGGAATAATTTCCGGCTGGGAAGGCCTTTGCGCCAGCCAGCCGGGTTCCCGATCTTGGCCCATGGATGCAAAATAGCGGCTGATCAGCTTGCTCACAGTTTCGGGCGCCTTTTGCCTCAACAGCTCTAAAACATTGTCACGTTGAGATATCGAGATCCCGTTTGCCTTGTTGAATTCATTCAAGACATCGTTGTTGGTCGGTGCGTAAATACCCATGAATCAATTTCCCTTCCCTTTTAGGCAGCTGACCTCGCCGGCTGAACTTTTAGCTGATCGCGTATTCATATGAGAATACAGAAATAAGGAAGTCAGCAGCCGGGATGAAAACAGGATCTTCCAATATCTCCTCAGTGTTCTCATGATTCCCCGCTAATCCGCGATGAGCCATTTTTTTTGCTGAATGGTCCGCTCATCTTGCGCATACAAGCTTATGTTAAGTTCTTAAGAAGGGTTTGAAAAGAATTGCTGTTTGTTTGCCATTGACCTTTTCCATTCCCTTTCGTTAGATTTACTCACCATGAAAACAACGCTGTACCGATATTTGGTGAAGGAGCAGGCCGTGCCGCTGGGGACGTGTCTGTTCGGTCTGAGCATCGTGCTCATAACCGGTCAACTGATACAACTCATCAGGTATCTTTTTTCCACCTCCGTATCATTTATCGACTTGCTGGTAATCATCGGTCTGGCATTGCCTCAGTTGATCCTCTATGCGCTCCCCATGGCGGCGATAATGGGGGTTCTGCTGGCTTTCATCCGGTTGAACGGTGATAACGAAATCGTTGCTCTCAAGGCTGCCGGTGTCAGCTTTCGTCAATTCTTGCCGGCTGTTCTGTCGGTGCTGGTATTCACCACACTGTTCTCTCTCGCCAACTCTCTATACCTGATGCCGCGAGCCAACAAAGCATTACAGAATAAACTCACTTCATTAGGTCGCACAAACCTGTCGGCATTGTTAAAAGAAGGGGTGTTTATAGACTTGATTCCAGATGTGGTCTTCTTTTTCAAAAAAGTGAATCCCTCAGATTTATCTATACAGGGTATTTTTGTTCAGGACCAAAGGGATCCTAAAATCAGCGCGGCCATTGTCGCCGAGCGCGCCCAAATTTCCTACCAATCCGACCTGAGCCGCCTCGTCTTCCATACCCGAAACGGCATCATTACCAGGGTCGGTGATGAGCTTGATGATGCCCAGGCAATCCATTTCAAGACCTACGAGCTCAGTCTTTCCTTGGACGAAATGGTCGCCAAGGCGACCAGGGGGTCCAGAGCCAAAAGAGAAATGATGACGCTTGCCGAGCTGCGTCAGGTCATGAGCCAAAACGATCCGGGGCGAACATATTCCTACTCTTTGGAATACCACAAACGGTTCGCCCTCCCCATAAGCTGCCTCCTGCTTGGCCTGGTCGGTGCTCCACTGGGCGCGATTTTTCGTCAATCGAGCCGGATGGCGGGGGTTACCGTCGCTCTGGGACTTTTTGTCGCCTACTATGTTTTTCTGTCCGCAGGAAACGGACTCGGCAGCAATGGGCTTATCCCTTGCTTCCTGGCTGTTTGGACGCCCAACGTTCTCACCTTCGCTTTTGGTCTCGCTCTTTGGAACAAGGCTCATCACGAATCGCCGTTCAGGCTCGCTGCCATTTTGGAGCGCCTTCGTAAAGCGCTGGCAGGCATGTGCAAAATGTTTCGTTCTTGCCGGGAGCGAGAAGTCTGACATGCGAATTATTTCCCGTTACATTCTGAAACACTTTCTGCCGATTTTCGGGCTGGCCCTCTGCGCTTTTGTCGGCCTTTATATCGTTATCGATTTCTTTGAAAAAATGGACGATATACTGGACAGCCAGGCATCGTTTGTTGCTACTGTCTCTTACTTCTTTTACAGAAGCCCCATGATTATCAGTCAAGGGGTGCCCCTGGCGGTGCTTCTAGGTGCTCTCATAACGCTCGGAATTCTTAAAAGAAACCGTGAGATTATAGCGCTAAGAGCAGCGGGGGTAAGCCCTTACGTGTATGCCGGGCCCATTATGGTAATGGCTCTTATTCTTTCTTTCGGAGAGTTCTGGTTGGAAGAAACCGTTGCCCGGCCGATGAACAAGACGGCGCAAAGAATCTGGGATTACAAGATCCGGCAGCACGAGGTCCCGATCCTTTGGAATCAGGAGAATGTCTGGTACTGGGGGAAAAATGCCATCTATCACATCCGTCTGTATGACCAGCGAAAGCGAGCGCTGCAAGACGCGTCGCTCTTCTACCTGGATCAGGAGTTCAACCTGAGGCAGCGGATCGATGCCAAACAAATTGTTAGAAGGAATGATCAATGGGTGGCCGAGCAAGGCGTGATCATAGATTTGACAGGTACCGGAATAAACCAACAATGGTTTGACGAGAAAGTCTTGCAGTTGCCCGAGACTCCCGAAGATTTCAAAAGTTTCGAGACCGTGCCGGAGGATCTAAGCTGGTTGAGCCTCTACCACTATACCAGCAAACTGAGCCAGGAAGGTTATATGTCGGCGCCCTATGAGGTGGAGCTGCAGCGCCGGATAGCATTTCCGGTCACCACTTTCATCCTGGCCCTTTTGGGAATTAATATGGCGCTACGGCAAGGGCTCCATGGAGGGATAGCGACTGGAGCACTGCTGGCCCTGCTGCTGGCATTCGCCTATTTGACCTTGTCGCAGCTGGGCTGTTCTCTGGCAACTTCCGGTCTGCTGCCTCCCACCATCGGGGTCTGGGCGGCGAATGCCATCTTCACAGTTTTTGCCTGCTATCTGTGGGTCGCCAATGACCGATAGACTGCGTCGGCTCCCGGCCGGTCCGGTAGAGTCCCAGTAGATAATAACAGGCGGCTGCCGAAAGATACACGAATCCGCCCGCCCAAATCACATCACTGGCAAAATGCTGACCTTGAATCATTCTGCCCAATCCCATCATGGAGCCGTAAACCAGACCGGTGACCAGGAAAGCGACCGCCCATTTCCTGGAGTGACTACGCAAGGTAAAATAGGGAGCAAGGAGAAAAAAACCCATGGCCGCATGACCGGAAGGAAACGCATAATCCGATCCTGAATCACCCTTCTGCCAGACTTTGTAAAATTCCTTTGCACCATCAAACTGACTGATTTCGCGCGGTCGGGGCCGCCCCCAATGATCTTTAAAGACCAGGTTCACGACGAGACCAGGCCCTATCAGGATCGCCAGGATGATGAATATTGCCTGTTTTCTGTAGGCCAGCAATTTGTGCGACCAGAAGGAAGCAGCCAGCATAATGAAAGCAATGATTGCCATCGCAAGGGCCGGGAGGGTGCCGTATTTATAAAGGAATAACCAGGGGTCTGTATTCCCGTGGGTCCATCCCTGACCTTCTGTGTAGAATAGCTGCTGAAGTTCCAAGTCAAGATTGCTATATGCAAACACCGCCGTAAAGATGCTCAGGAGCGCGAGTGGCAGCAAAAAATCCATCGCCAAGTGTCGTTTCATATACCTTAACCTCCGTTCTACTTGCTTCCCGCTACTTGACCTACCACATGATCGGCCTCATATCAAGCAGCCAGAAGGAGACAGTATGGGCAGGCGGGCGTGGTTCTTCAATAGGTCCCCGTCTTTGAACCGATAGTTGGCCCGAAATCTTTGCGCTTGCAAAGAACCGCGAGTGAGTTTGACCCTTCATAGGTTTTGGGCGATTATCATTGGATCTCAGAGGAAATTCCAACTCCAAATTGACGCTTGCCATTCCCAAAGAATAATAGTTACTGTATAAAACCAAGCTGTTCATTTATCTAGGCAATTGTACCTAGACCAAAACACGGCATCCGGTATCCTGCATCCAACATATATATCGCAGCCGATTCCGAGCAGCGGCGACTGATCGCTGTGGGGGCGCTCGCTGGCAGTGCGGCGTTTCTCTGCCACAGCCGGGTTGATTTCAACTGGCAGATTCCGGCCAATGCGCTCTATTTTGTGACACTCCTGGTCTTAATGGAAAACGCTGGTCGTCTAGACCTCGCGGGTGAGTAATGGAAGCGGTCTGCCAACTATCGGGAAGCAAACAGGGCTGAAAGTCGAAATGACTTCATTAGTCCCCAAGCATTTGTGGCAATATTTACAGCGAAAAGAACAGCTTATTTGCAATGCCAGGGTTCTATATCAAGAATTAACGCGATGGCCCTCTTAGCCGAATCCATTTGTTCGCCGGCTATTGTCCCCAATTTCTCGGTGAAACGCGCGTGACTGACAGCTCTCAATTGAAAACAGTCTAGCGCTGATTTTTTCTTGAGACCGTTTTGGGGTGACGGTTCGAGGACTACAAAAAAGGGGTGATCTTCCCATACGGAGTTCCAGGCTGTGACCGGAACGACTATTGCAAGCTTCAGATGCTTTTCATGACCGCCGTTTACGACCAATACAGGCCGTCTTTTGCGAATTTCATCGCCGATGGACGGGTCGAGGTTCACCAAGAACAATTCACCTGGTTTCAAAGTCCTCTCCTTCTATGGCTTCAAATGCGTTTTCATAGGGCACCCCAGCCAAAGCTTCCATTGCCTCGATGCGTTCCTTTTCTCTCAGGGTTTTACGATCTCGCTCAATTTTTGCCGCAATCGCATCCCGCAAGTATTCGCTGATGCTTCTATATCGGAGTTTCTTGTAAGTGCTCTTGATGAATGCGTAATCCTTCTCGTCTATTTGAATATTCGTGCGTACCGGCATCGACTGATTACTCCTTGTACAAAAGTGGTGTAGAAAAATGATGGCATATAATGGTGTAAAAAGCAATTGCTGAAATGCCGCCCTTCGGAAGGGGATTGGCCGAGCGATGTGCACACTCCGATCCGAGCTTTCCTCTGGTTTTTGCCTATGGGGAACAAGCGAAGTGTTTGGAATGACAGAAAACGAACAGCGATTGCTAACTTTCAATTATTGTAGTCATCTTGACCTGTTTTTCGCCGGTAAAGCCAACCGGACGGAGCCGGGATATACAGTTTCCGGCGTCGTGGTGCTGCCTCCGGATGAGGCTCCGCCTGCGAGGTTGCAGCCGATCTGCTACTGCGACGCGGCAGCGGCGCGTCGCGGCAGGTCCATGCCACAAGCGACGGTCTGGATTCCCACCTTCGGGGAATACATTGGGTTGGCTTTCTCGGACAATATCCTGGATGCAGGAGGTCGATGAGCATGGGCCGCTGGAGACGAAACGCTAACTGGCCGCTTTTGCGGCCTTTTTTGTTTGAAGGCCCGCCGTTTCCAGCTAAGTCCTTGAAATATTTGGTGCGCCTGGGAGGATTCGAACCCCCGACCCACGGATTAGAAGTCCGTTGCTCTATCCACCTGAGCTACAGGCGCACTGCTGAAAAGACCAAGGATATTGTCGAATAGATAGTCGCTTTGCCCCATCCCTGTCAATAACCTTGTATGAAACTTTGTCTATTGAAGGCTCACCGGTGCTCGCCGTTTTGTTTTTGTTTTGCGTTTTGATGAAAAAGTCGGTAGAAAATCGGCACCTTTAGTTCACTCTATAAAACACTCGCCGAACAGAACAGGAGCGTTGCTGTTTATGGACCGCAAAACCTTATGGCTGAGCTTTTTGGGGGGCTGCTTTCTGCTGGTGCTTGGAGTCAAAAAGCTATACGGGCAGGGAGACTGGGTGCTCTTCATTATCGGCACTTTAATAATCGCCGTCAGCGCTTCCAGCTTGCTGAGGGGCAGGCAGGATAAATAATCGGGGAATGCGCTTGACGTGATGAGACAAATCAACTAACGTTCGTCGATTCAAAAATAGGACACAAGGCTACTGTATTAAGCGGTTGAGCAGGGAAGGAATTACGGGCTGATGGAAGATCTGAATGTTGTCATGCGGGAACGGATGCAAAAAGCCGAGCAGATGGAAGAAGCCGGTATTTCAATCTATCCCAACGGATATTCGGTTCCCGACCACATTCAAGATCTCATGGAAAAATACGCCAACACCAGCTCCGAAGAGCTGGAGGCGGAGCATCAGCCATTTACCGTTGCCGGGCGAATCATGTCGGTTCGTTCATTTGGCAAGTCCATCTTCATGCATCTGCTTGATGCAGAAGCGAAGCTGCAGATTTATATCCAGCAGAATCAGGTGGGCAAGGAAAGTTACGATCTGGCACGAAAGATCGATATTGGAGACATCATTCGGGTAAGCGGCGCTCTCTTTCGCACCCGCACCGGGGAATTGACTCTACTGGTAAAGGAGATCGTTCTTCTGACCAAGAACCTGCGCCCTCTGCCCGAGAAGTACCATGGTCTCAAGGATGTGGAGATCCGCTATCGGCAGCGCTATGTGGACCTGATAGTGCACGAGACGGTGCGGGAGATCTTCAGAAAGCGGGCCAGAATCATCCAGACCATCCGCCAGTTTTTGAACGAGCGCGGCTACCTGGAAGTCGAAACACCCATGATGCAGCCGATACCGGGGGGAGCTACGGCAAAACCCTTTAAGACGTTCCACAATGCTCTCGGCATGGAATTGTATCTGCGCATCGCTCCGGAGCTCTATCTCAAACGGCTGCTGGTCGGTGGATTCGAGCGAGTCTTTGAGCTCAATCGCAATTTTAGAAACGAAGGTGTTTCAACGCAGCACAATCCGGAATTCACCATGCTGGAATTCTACCAGGCCTATGCGACCTACGAAGACCTGATGGCTTTGACAGAGCAGCTTTTTGTCGCCATTGCCAATGCCGTTAATGAAGGTTCGCTTCAGGTTGAATATCAGGGGAATTCCATAGATCTCACCCCCCCATGGCAACGCTACCGCCTCACCGACGCGCTCGTGGAGTTGGGCGATGTGCCGGGATCGGCCATTGAAGACCTGACACATGCCGCCAGTTATGCAAGATCGATAGGCATCCCCACCGAGCGCTATGAAGGGCATGGAAAACTGCTCACCAAGATTTTCGATCAGGTGGTTGAACCGAAGCTGATCCAGCCCACATTCATCAGCCACTATCCGCTTGAGGTTTCCCCCCTTTCTCGAAAGAACGAGGCGGACCCCACGCTCACGGACCGCTTCGAACTGTTTATCGGAGGGCGGGAAATGGCGAATGCTTTTTCCGAGTTGAACGATGCTCGCGATCAAAAAGAACGTTTCCTGCATCAGTTGAATGCCCGCCAGGCAGGCGATGAAGAAGCTCATTTGATGGATGACGACTACATCCGTGCTCTGGAGTACGGCATGCCGCCAGCGGCGGGTGAAGGAATCGGAATCGACCGATTGATTATGTTGTTTACCGATTCGGCATCTATCCGGGATGTGATTATGTTTCCCCATCTACGCCCGGAAAAGAAAACATAACCGATTATGAACTTCGAATTCTTTGTCAGTCTGCGCTACATGTTGGCCAAGCGACGCCAGACCTTCATTTCTCTCATTACGTTCATATCCATTGCCGGCGTCGCGGTGGGTGTTACGGCCCTGATCGTGGTTCTGGCAGTTATGAACGGATTCCAGCGGGATCTGCGGGATCGCATCCTCGGGATCACATCCCACATCGTGGCCGGTCGATTTGACGGCACAATATCGAACTACCCGGAAGTTATCGAAGAGATCAAACAGGAGCCGGGTGTGATGGGAGCCTCTCCCTACGTATACACGCAGGTCATGCTCAGTTCGGGAAGGGGCGTTTCGGGCGCCCTGCTGCGTGGAATCGATCCACAAACGGCGGCTGAAGTAGTCAACATCCAAAAGGATATGATTCGCGGAAATCTCAAAGATCTTGACGAATCTTCGAGTGTATCCGCTTCGACGCCCGGACATCCGGGGATCATTCTTGGAGTAGAGCTGGCCAATAACTTGGGGATTCGTCCAAACGATTGGCTCACCGTTATTTCTCCGACGGGTCGGCTGACTCCCATGGGACAGACGCCCAAAAGCAAGGTGTTTCAGGTGGTCGGCATTTTCCAGTCCGGCATGTTCGAATACGATAATACTCTTGCTTACATAGGGATAGATGCCGCCCAGCAATTCCTCGGGATAGGAGACGTTGTATCCGGCGTCGAGGTGCGAATTGAGGATATCTATCAGGCACAAAAGATTGCCCAGCAATTGCGGTCTCGCCTCGGTGCGTCTTTTTGGGTTCGAGACTGGATGCAAATGAACCGGAGCTTGTTTTCGGCTCTCAAGCTGGAAAAGGTCGTCATGTTCATCATCCTGACTTTGATTGTTTTGGTGGCGGCGTTCAATATCGTGAGCTCCCTCATCATGCTGGTCATGGAGAAGACGCGCGACATCGCCATTTTAAAAGCTATGGGCGCAACTACAGCCAGCATTCGCAAGATTTTTGTCCTGGAAGGCTTTATGATCGGGGTTTCGGGTACTTTTCTGGGTCTCATAGGCGGTTTCAGTCTGTGTGCCATTTTGAAAAAATATCATTTTATCGAGCTCCCGCGGGATGTGTACTATATTTCCACATTGCCGGTTCATCTGGAAGGTCTCGATGTGGCCATCATCGCCTTTTCTGCCATCGTGATAAGTCTGGTTGCCACCCTCTATCCTTCCCGTCAAGCGGCCAAATTGGAGCCGGCAGAAGCTCTTCGCTATGAATAATCGGCACCAGGCAGTAGAAGTACATACTTTGGGGCTGACCAAAGTTTTCGGCAGTGGAGCTCGCACTATTGAGCTTTTCAGAGACCTCGATCTGGTGATCAGGAGCGGGGAGCGAATAGCAATAGTGGGCGCTTCAGGAGCCGGAAAATCAACGCTGCTGCATATCCTTGGAACCCTTGAAAAGCCGACTGGAGGAAAGGTGCTCTATGGGGGACAGGATATTTTCCTGTGGGATGAAAAACAGCTGGCTAAGTTTCGCAACAAGCATATTGGCTTTGTTTTTCAATTTCACTACCTGCTTCCAGAATTCGATGCTCTCGAAAACGTCATGATGCCGGGCTTGATAGCGGGTATCTCCAACAAGGAGGTCAAAGCCCAGGCGGTCGATTTGCTGGGCAAATTAGGCCTCACAGATCGTCTGCATCATCGTATCGGGGAGTTGTCGGGAGGCGAACAACAACGGGTGGCCGTGGCCAGAGCTCTGTTGCTCCGGCCCAGGCTTTTTCTGGCCGATGAGCCAAGTGGTAATCTCGATACCCGAACCGGAAGGACGTTGCACGAACTGCTGGTTGAGCTGAACGAAGATTTGGGACTCACGATGATTGTTGTTACTCACAACATGGAACTTGCATCCATGATGCATCGCACACTTCGGCTGGTGGATGGCCAACTGAAGGCGGATTAGCAGGGAGCAGGGAGCAGGGGGTTCTGAGCTCAAAGCTAAATGTGCTTGGGTTGAATGTGCGAAAGTGCTATAGTCAGATCCGTTGAAAAGTGGGTATGCGCCGGTCTCGTCTGCTATACAAGGCGATTGTTTGCTTTGTTTGATGCGTGTGAGCAGGATTTGAGTCTAAACAAGGTCGGAACACAAATGATTGGGGGGGTGGATGCGTAAATTAGGTATCCTCATATGCTTGATGGTATTCATTGGGACGGAAGTTTGGGCCCAGGATCAGACCCCAAAGGTTGCAGTCATGCCGTTTGTGATTCATAGCGGGCAGGATTTGCCCGATGTTCGCAAAACGCTGCAGGAGGTTCTGACCCGTCAGCTTACCGAGATCGGCTTGCAGACGGTTGATCCGGCTGCTGTAAACGGAGCTCTGGCCGGCCAGGCGGTCAGAACAGAAGAGCTGGCGCGGTCTGCGGCTCGCAAGGTCGGTGCGAGTTATGCCTTGTTCGGGAGCTTTAATCAGTTTGGCAACACGATCAGTATCGATGCCAAGCTTGTGCATGTGCCCGGCCAAAAAAAGACCGAAGTGCTGTTCGGTGAGGAACGGGGTATGGAAAATCTCGCCATGGCAGCCGATAAGGTGAGCAAGGAGGTGGCTGTCCATCTGCTGGCCAAGGCGGTCATCGCAGACATTCAAGTACGGGGTAATGAGCGGATAGAGGCTGCTGCGATCAAGTTGAATGTCAAAAGCAAAGCTGGAGAAATCCTCAGCCCTGCTCAGGTGAGAGATGACATCCGGGCGATTTACAAGATGGGATATTTTGAGAAAGTGGATGCTGAGGTCACCGACATGCCGAAGGGCAAGCTCCTCACATTCGTGGTGCGAGAAAACCCGACCATTCAAGAGGTGAATATAAAGGGCGATAAGAAGATCAAGGAAAAGGACATCCTGGCTGCTATTTCCACCAAGCCCTATACGGTGCTGGAGAAGAGCATCATTAACGAAGACGTTCAAAAGATACTCAAGCTGTACCAGCAAAAAGGTTATTTTAATGCTCAGGTAACAACCGATGTGAGCTATCCGAGCGATCCCAGAAAAGCCGTGGTGACTTTCAACATCCAGGAAAAGGGCAGAGTATACATCGAACAAATTGCTTTCACCGGTAATGAGCATTTTTCCGATCGGAAACTTCGAGGAGTCATGCAGACCAAACAAAAAAGCATCTTTTTGTCATGGTTCACCGATCGGGGTGTATTGCAGAAAGACATTCTGGATACCGATCTCGATCGGGTGACGGTGTACTACCACGACAGGGGATTCATGGATGCAAAAGTCGGTACACCGGAAGTTTCCCATCGTGAGGACGGGATCTATATACAAATTCCCATTCAGGAAGGGGAGCGATATCGGGTCGAGAGTGTCGCGATGGCAGGCGATCCGTTGGACGGCGAGAGTGACGAAAAAATCAAAAAGAAGCTTGAGGTTCGAGAAGAGGACTACTTCAGTCGGGAGAAACTACGCGAGGACGTTCAAAACATCGGCAAGGCATACATGGACCATGGATTTGCTTATGTGGATGTCAATCCCGACGTAAAACAGGACCCGGCACAGCACTCTACCGACGTCACCTACGAGGTGAGCAAAGGCAGGAAGGTTAAGATCGGCAAGATTGCCATCTCGGGCAACACAAAAACGCGCGACAAGGTTATTCGCCGAGAAATCGATTTGGCCGAGGGGGAGACTTTCAACGGCAGTAGATTAGAAAAAAGCATGCAAGATCTGCGCAGATTGGATTTCTTTGAGAATGTCGATATGGTGCCTTCCGAGGGGAGTGCACCCGATGTCATGAACCTTGATGTTAAAGTGAAGGAGAAATTTACCGGAGCGATAAGCGTAGGAGGTGGGTACTCATCCGATGACGGGCTTTTCGTAACAGGCGAAGTAGTGCAGCGGAATCTTTTCGGAAAAGGGCAATATCTGGGAGTGAAAGGTTACCTGGGGCAGTCGGCCCAACGCTACGTTCTCAGTTTTACTGAGCCGTGGCTGTTCGATAAGCCCATAAGTGCGGGATTTGACATCTACGATTGGGTGAGAGACTATCCTGATTTCAACAAAGACGCAGCCGGCATCAGACTGCGATCAGGTTATGCCTTTGGCAATTGGAGTAGAATAAGCGGTTACTATACCTTCGAAAACGCCAAAATCTCCGATCTGTCCGATGATGCTTCCGCGATCTTAAGGGACCAGGAGGGACGCTCGAACCTGAGCGCCGTCACTGCAATATTGGAGAGAAACAGCACGGATCACCCTTTCTTGCCGACACGCGGATCTATCAACGTAATTTCCTTGCAGTACGCTACACCGTATATTGGCAGCGACAGCGAATTTCTAAAATCCGAGCTGCAGTCGGGTTGGTATTTCCCCATATTCTGGAAGCTGATTGGTTTTGTTAGGGGCGAAGTGGGCTGGATCAGCGAAAGCAGCAGCGATCCGGCGCCTCTCTACGAAAGATTCTTCCTGGGCGGTATCAATACGCTTCGCGCCTGGGATTGGGGCGATGTCGGTCCCAAGGACGAGAATGGGGAAGTGATCGGTGGTACGACCTATGGGCTTGGCAACATTGAAGTTCTATTCCCCGTCATAGAGAAAATGGGACTTCGGGGAGTGGTTTTCTTTGATGCCGGTAATTCATTTTTGGGCAGCAATCCTTTCCAGTTTAGTGATTATCGAACGGATGCAGGCGCCGGGTTGCGCTGGAATTCACCTCTCGGACCTCTTCGGGTCGAGTGGGCATATAATCTGGACCGCGAGGAAGGCGACGACAGCAACAAATTTCAGTTTTCGGCGGGAGCATTCTTTTAGGGAGTTTAGAACATGAAAATGAAGAATTTGGTAAGCTTCGGTTTGGTCATAGGGGTTTTTGTGCTCGTATCCGGGACCGCATGGGCAGATTCACTCAAGATTGCCTACTTCGACATTCAGACGGTGCTGGATAAATCAAAATGGGGTCAGCAGGCCAAGCAGGAATTCAATCAGAAAAAACAGAAAGTTCAAGCCGAGATGGAGGCTAAAGGCAAGCAGTTTAAGTCGCTGCGGGAGGAATTTGAGAAGAAAGCCCCCATGCTGGATGAAGCTGCCAGGACAAAAAAGGCCAGGGAATTGGTGGGAAAGCAGCAGGAGGGTGAAAAAGCTCTGATGGAATCGAATGCGGAGCTCAATAAGCTCTCCAACGATTTGACCGCTCCCATCGTGGACAAGATTTTGCAGATTGCCACCAATCTTGGTAAGAAGGACAAATGCGATTTCGTTATCGAGGCTGGCAAAGCCGGCATCGTCTATGCCAATGACGATTATGATCTTACCAAGAAAATCATCGACGAGCTGAACAAGGTCACCCCCAGGAAGTAGTCAGGACAGGGCGGCATGGCAGAAGGTGCACAAGGATTCAGGCGATCATTCCTCCTGGGGGAGATCGCCAGCCACCTGGGGGGCTGTCTCACCGGGGACCCGCAGATTCCCATCGAGGGGATATGCCCCTTGGAAGATGCCGGGTCAAGCCAGCTGAGCTTCCTGACCCATGCGCGTTATGTGCCCCTGTTGGCGGAATGCAGAGCTGCTGCGTTGATTGTGCCTTCATCGTTTAAGGATCTCCAGTTTCCTCTTCTGATCTGTGATCGACCATATGTGGCCCTGGCCAAGGCTGCGCAACTGTTTGCCGAGCCGGTCCGACTCGCGGCGGGAATTCATCCGAGCGCGCAGATCGAGGAAAGTGTTTGTTTGGGCTCTCAGGTGGCAATCGGCCGGCTGGCTCAGATCGGTTCCGGTAGCTCGGTTGGTGCGGGAACATCCGTTTTTGGCGGAGCGTACCTTGGGCGCAACGTGCAGATCGGGGAAAACTGTCTGATCTATCCTGGTGTTGTCGTCATGGACGATTGCGTGATCGGAAATCGGGTGGTTATTCATAGCGGCACGGTGATCGGGAGTGACGGGTTCGGCTTCGCAGAGGATGAGCTCGGCCAACACATTAAGATTCCACAGATAGGTATTGTTCAGATTGATAATGATGTGGAAATTGGGGCAAATTGTACCGTTGACAGGGCTACTTTCGGCCGAACCTGGATCCGGGAAGGTTGTAAGATTGACAATCTCGTGCAGATCGGCCACAACGTAACTGTCGGGAAATATTCAGTTTTGGTTTCGCAGGTTGGAGTCTCCGGGAGCACCCAAATTGGCAGCCACGTTGTGCTGGCGGGTCAGGTTGGCTTGGTCGGGCACATTCATATCGGTGATGGCGCCCGAGTGGGAGCAAAATCCGGAGTGTCCAATTCGGTAAAGGCGAAGGAAGATGTGACCGGCATACCAGCGGTCCCCCACAAAGAGTGGCTGAGGAATAGTGCACACATCCGGCGCCTGTCCCAATATAGAGAAGAGCTCCGACAGCTGAAGAAGAAGGTCGAGCGACTGGAGCGCGAGCTGGACCGGCCACAGCATTCGACTGAAAAGTAGAATCCGATCTCGGGTGCTTGGGGCAAGACTTTCGTCATCCCAGCGAAGCTGACACCATATGTCACAATCTCGTCTACGCCATTTGTCAGTCCCGAATGTATTTCAGCATTGCCAGTCGACACAATTGTAAGTTGCGTCCCCCGGATTTATAAGCCCAACAACCAAGCATGGGGAAAACATGGCTAAAGACATTTTGGAAATCATGAAGATTTTGCCACACCGTTATCCTTTTCTTATGGTGGATCGAATCATCGAGTTGACATCGGAAAGGGTTATAGGAATCAAAAATGTGAGCATTAACGAGCCATTTTTCCAGGGGCATTTCCCGGGAAATCCCGTAATGCCGGGTGTGATGATCGTCGAGGCCCTCGCCCAAGCAGGTGGTATTTTGGCTTTCTCGTTGTTGTCGGAGCCCAAGAATAACTCCGTCTATTTGATGGGACTCGACAAAGTGAGGTTCAGGAAGCCTGTGCGGCCAGGCGATCAGCTGATTCTGCAACTGGCGGTGCTAAAACAAAGGGGTGCCATTTTTAAGATGAAAGGGGAAGCACTGGTTGGGGACCAGTTGGTTGCTGAAGCCGAACTTATGGCGACTATTGATTCCGGCAAAACGGAAGCGGAGCTTTGAGTGTTGCCTGATGCTTGATCCGGCTGTTGATCCAGTATCTTCCAAATGAATATCAGGAGACCTTAAATTTCATGGAAATCCATTCCACTGCTATAGTGTCCCCCAGTGCGCAACTGGCCGATGATGTGGTGGTTCGAGCTTACAGCATTATTGGTCCGGACGTCACCATCGGTTCGGGCACTGTAGTAGGACCTCATACGATAATTGACGGCAGGACCACAATTGGTGAACGCAATCAGATATATCCTTTTGCAACTCTGGGATATCCGCCTCAGGACCTGAGTTATCAGGGTGAGGAGACCGAACTGATCATCGGCGATGAGAATATTGTACGCGAAAATGCGACCATCCATCGCGGCACCGCTCGAGGTGTCGGAAAGACCCGGATCGGCAATCGCAACTTCATCATGGCTTATGCTCATGTCGCGCACGATTGCAACATCGGTAATTATGTCATTTTGGCAAATGCTGCGACGCTCGCCGGGCATGTCCGAATAGGGGACCATGCAGTCATTGGCGGATTGGTGGCGATTCATCAGTACATTCGGATTGGAGCTCACGCTTTTATCGGCGGCAAATCGGGGTTGCGGATGGATATGCCCCCCTACATGCTGGCCTTCGGTGCACCTGCAAAACTTTATGGCCCCAATTTGGTTGGGCTGAAGCGCAAAGGCTTTTCTACGGAAGCCGTTCAGGCACTGAAAAAATGTTATCGAATCCTGTTTCGCTCCGGCCTGACGCTGGAAGAGGCCATCATTAGAGCCCGCAAGGATGTTGAGCCCACTGTCGAGGTCGAAATCCTTCTGCAGTTCCTGTCTGATCGTTCCAAGCGCGGCGTTACAAGGTAATATCCAATGCATGAGCAACGAAAGCATACCTCCAACACGGATTCTCGAATCGGGTTGATCGCAGGAAGCGGTCAATTCCCTTTACTCTTCGCTCATGCCTCGCGCCAGGCAAATGTGCAGGTGGTGGCCGTCGGCTTTGAAGGGGAAACCGATTCCGCTTTGCGCAAGTATGTTGCCGAACTGCATATGCTCAAATTAGGGCAGCTCAATAAGCTGATCCGAACTTTCCATTCCGCCGGAATCACCCGCGCGGCTATGGTAGGCGCGATTAATAAAGCTAAACTCTACACCCGGATTCGACCGGACTGGCGTGCGGTCAAATTCATGAACAGGTTGCGGAACAAGAAGGACGATTTCCTGTTGAGAGCGCTGGCCGAAGAGCTCGAAACCGAAGGCATCCACATCGAACCTTCAACGATCTTCCTGCCTGAACTGATTGCCCCCGAAGGAATCCTAACGCGCCGAAAACCGAACCGGCGGGAATATGCCGACATTGAATTTGGTTGGGATATAGCGAAAAGAATCGGTACGTTGGATATCGGCCAGTGTCTGGTGGTCAGGAATCAGGCTGTTTTGGCAGTGGAAGGCATTGACGGCACCGATGCCACTATCCTTAGAGGGGGGCGCCTCTGCCGGGAAGGGGCTGTTATCGTAAAAGTGAGCAAACCCCATCAGGATTTGCGCTTCGACGTTCCGGCGGTGGGGTTTGATACCATAGAGACAATGAAAAGGGTTCGAGCTCGCGTGCTTGTGATTGAAGCCGGTAAGACGCTGATCTTCGATCACGGGAAAATGATCGATGCCGCCAATGAAGCCGGCATTACCATCCTTGCCCGCGAGGATCAGAATGAAGCCGAGCTGGAAGAGACTTTGCCAGAGCGAGCCGTAAGAAATTCCGAGAATCCGGCCATCAAACGCATCGAGATTGTCAGGCACACTGCCAAGGAATCACCGCTACTGGTAAGGCGCCACAAGCCCGATGCTCTGCGGGTCGGCGTCGTCGGAGTGGGATATCTGGGACGCTTCCACGCGCAAAAATATGCGAGACTTCCGGAGGCCAACATGGTTGCAGTTGTGGATATCAACGAAGCACAGGCAAAAAATGTGGCCGACTCCGTCGATACGGAAGCTTTGCAGGATTATCGCGACCTTTTCGGCAAGGTGGATGCAGTGAGCATCGTCACTCCCACCCACAGTCACTATGAAATCGCCAAAGATTTCCTGGAAAGAGGTGTCCATGTCCTGCTCGAGAAACCCATGACGGAAACTCTGGAGCAGGCCGATCGACTCATTGCACTTGCCCAACAGAATGGCTGTATTCTGCAAATTGGACATCTGGAACGATTCAACTCCGCCTACAAAGCCGTTTATCCTCGACTCAAAAACCCGGTGTTTATGGAGGCGCATCGCCTCGCCTTGTTTAATGAGCGCGGGCTGGAAGTGGATGTCATACTGGACCTCATGATCCATGACATCGATATCGTGCTGGATATTGTCAAGGCCCCTCTCAGGCACGTTCGGGTGGCAGGAGTGTCAGTGTTGACGTCGTTGCCGGATATTGCCAATGTCAGGCTTGAATTTGACGATGGCTCCATTGCCAATCTGACCGCCAGCCGGATATCCCTCAAGAATTTGCGCAAGTTGAGAATATTCCACGAAAATTGCTATATGGTGGCGGACCTGGCAAATAAACACGCTTATGCGATGTACCGTGAAAATGAGCAGGATGATTCGGGATTCCCTCAAATCTCCATTGAAGAATTGGAAGTCGAGGGAACCGACGCGTTAGAGGAAGAGATCATTTCGTTTCTGGAAGCGATCCGAGGCGGACAGAAGCCTGTTGTAGACGGACAATCCGGGCGTCGAGCATTGGCTGTCGCATTGGATATATCCAACAAAATCAATGAGCAAATGCGCAGGAATGGAATCATTCCGCACGAATACTATCAAAATTTTTCTGAGTGCAGGTGAAGCCTCCGGGGATCTTCATGGATCGCGCCTGGTTCGTGCAATCAAGACCAAGAATCCGGCAGCCAGCATTACTTGCCTTGGCGGGCCCATGCTCCAGCAGTCGGGCGCCGAGCTGTTGGTGGATAGCCGGGACCTGGCCGTGGTCGGGCTGTTCGAAGTCTTAAGGCACTCCAAGACCATTTATCAAGCCTGGAAAAAAATCAAATCTTATCTGACCGCACAACGTCCTCACATCACTGTGCTCATAGACTTTCCAGACTTTAACTTCCTTGTGGCCCGTCTTGCCCACCGACTCGGCAGTCGCGTTTTTTACTATATAAGCCCTCAGGTTTGGGCATGGAGAAGCGGCCGCGTGCGCTCCCTCAAACGTTTAGTGGACCAGATGGCGGTGATTTTGCCCTTTGAGCCGGCCTTTTACGACCGATATGGCATGGCAGTCAGCTATGTCGGACATCCCTTGCTGGACGTGCTGGGGGAAGCACCAGCAGGCGAGTCGGGACACGCCCCGCATAGCGGCGAGAGTGCCGGCGCCATTGTCGGACTCTTGCCGGGAAGCCGTCACAGTGAAATTCGAGCGATGCTTCCCCTGCTGCTTGAAGCTGCCGCACTCATGCACAAGGAGATGCCAGAAATTTCATTCCTCCTCCCCGTAGCGGTCACATTGGATCGAAACGACATCGAATCGGAAGTGGCTGACTGGAAATTGCCCGTGAAAGTCACAAGCGGCGACACCTATGAAGTGATTCGTGCCTGCGACCTGATTCTGACCGTTTCGGGCACAGTCACACTGGAGGCTGCAATTTTGGGCACGCCAATGATCATCGTCTATCGCGTTTCTCCTCTGACCTATTATGCGGGTCGACACCTCATTCGTGTGAAGCATGTGGGACTTCCAAATCTGATTGCGGGTCGACCCATTGTCCCGGAGTTACTACAAAAAGACGCACGCTCCGAGCGCATAGCCAGTGAGGCGCTTGCTTTGTTGAAGCACCCGCAGCGGCTGGATCGGCAACGCCGGGATTTGGCTGCCATCCGGGGGCAGCTCGGAACACCGGGCGTGGCGGATAGGGTTGCCGACCTGGTTTTGCAGAACGTCAAGGTTGTATGAGGCAGGAGCCGCTGGTCGGATGAAGAAGCAGGCAGCAGGGGGCAGAGAGCAGGAAGGGCGAACCCACGTGCGGCGGGCTCCAAGCTCCAAGCCTCTCTGCACCGGGGACCGAACTGCACCCGGGGGCTGCGCTGCAGTGGCAAGGCAGCATGCCAACGGCGAACCAGCTCAAGGGGCAGCGGATTGGAGAAAATTCCTCAAACCCTATAGCTTCATGGCCCTCATTTGCTGGCCAATGTTGTTCTGTTACTATCTGGTGATGATTTTATCGGCAGGCAAATACCGCCGCTCCTACCTGTACCGAATGGGCCTGAGGCTCCCGGCGCAATTGCCTTTTTCAACAAATCGTGTTTGGTTCCATGCGCTTTCAGTTGGTGAGACTCTTTCAGTTAAGCCCTTGGTGAAAGCTTTTAAAAGCAGATACCCCGACCTGGAGATCATCTTTTCAACGGCTACCGAAACGGGCCAGGATATCGCTCGGGAAAGGCTTGGACCGTATGTACAGCGTTTCTTCTATCTTCCACACGACTTTCCATGGATCTTGGATGCTGTCGTTCGGCGTCTCAAACCCGACTGCTTTGTGCTGGTTGAAACGGACATCTGGCCAAATCTCCTCAGAGTCTTGGAGCGGCAGCAAGTAGGGCGGATTCTGGTCAATGGACGGCTCTCTCCCAAATCTGTTGCGCGGTACCGAACTTACAGATCCCTGTTTTCGCCGTTTGGCCTATTCGATTACATCTTTGCTCAATCTGCCA
>ENA-OSEO01000693-OSEO01000693.1-sediment-metagenome-genome-assembly--contig:-NODE-693-length-79812-cov-7.315119_pt1 | contig 79812 bp, 67 predicted proteins | sample MGYA00237883_ERZ534232 | MGnify/ENA metagenome assembly ERZ534232
GGTTCGGGATGTGGGTGACCAGTTGGGCCAGCCAATCCAACGCATCGAAGGTCTTCGACGTCTCCCCGTTCTTGGACCGGTAGGAGCACCTTGGCCACCCCATCACTGCACTCGGAGGCCGGAAGGTACCTCATGCGCTCCTCGGAGAAGGAGGCCCGAATCACATACCGGGCCAGATTCTCCAATCCCTGCTCGTCATGGGGCCATATCGGCCTTCCACAATAGACGCTGAATCCACTGTGGCGCCAATGCATCATGTGACGAGTGGGACGTTGTTTCAATGCTGCAAAATGAAGGGATCCGACGGCTGTTTGAACCGAACAAAGCAACATTGAAACAACGTCCCACTGTATCACACTTATCCGCTCTGCCCACTTCTCGTAGGTCTTCGTCGCCTGCAGACCATAATACCGTATCCGCTGAAAACCCTTTGGCAGAATATGCTGTACCATGCGACCTATGAATGTCATAACATCCACCGTAACCACTTCCTTGCTCTTGCTCCGATGGTCCTTCTACCAGTACGTCACCTCTCGGCCCGTGTACCTAATGATCCGCCTTATCGCTATCGGAGGCGACGCCACGTACTTCGCCAGATATCTCGCCAGCCCTCGACATTGCTCCGGAACCCTGCCCCTGGTCACATGCGCTACAAGCCCGTTCGGATACTTCCTGTACAAGTCATCGATAAGCCTCTTCATCTCATCGCTTGGCATCACTTGCTTGACCATCCTGAACAGATGATACTACCATCTCTTGTGGATCATCTCGTACGGAAAGTACCCCAACTCCAACCACTTCCTCGTCTGCTCGTTTATCCGCCCAGATGTCCGTCTATCGCCCTGGCTAATACCAGCCCACAATTCCACATTGACAAGAAGACGGCATCCTTTTAGGATGCAAAATGAATTTGCATTGAACTCAGAAGTATCAACCCCATGCCATAAGTATCAGATCGCCCGGACCAAGGGCAGGCCCTGAAAAGGGGATATGCGATGAAGCAGAGGCAAATAAAAACCCCATTTCTCAAGAAGAGAAGTGGGGTTTGTTTTTCTTACTGCCTTTTGACCCAATCTGACAAAAAATGGTGTTAAGACGGTAAGCAAGGTGGAAGGCGGTGACCGAAAGATGGGTTGCAAGCCGACAGGCATTGGTTGATGTCTCAAGACGTTATCTTGCTTCCACCATAGTCGGATAACTGAAGGCGGTAACCCCGGCAAACGGAGGCAGACTGGAGGGAGTTCGATACCATGAGAACTTTGGTAGATTCCTGTAAACCACGACCGTCGGTTTTCGACAAGGCCCGGCTGGACACGGTTTACAATCTGGATGACCTGTCATCGATTCACCCCGATGAGTTTCTATCCGAGAACTACGTCACTGAAGGCATACGTATCCTCCTGACGGAGGCCTTCAACCGCCTGGAAGGCAAAAGCACCAGCGCCTCCGGCGCGTTTCTCCTCAGCCAGTCGATGGGCGGCGGGAAGACGCATAACCTCATCACCCTGGGGCTCCTGGCGAAATACCCGAAATACCGCAAGCAGGTCATGGCCGATTTCTTCAAACCGGGCGACCTGGGCGCGGTAACGGTTGTCGCGTTCAGCGGCCGAAAGACCAGCACGCCTTACGGGATCTGGGGGGAGATAGCCGAGCAGCTCAACCGGAAAGCCCTCTTCAATGAGTTCTACACTCCCTTGAAACCGCCCGATCCCAACAAGTGGGTGGAACTCCTCCGGGGGGAACCGGTGCTCATTCTCCTGGACGAATTGCCTCCCTATTTTGAAGCTGCCCGGGCCGTGGCCGTGGGCGATACCTACCTCGATCGTTTGACGGAAATCGGTCTGGCCAACCTGCTGGTGGCCGTCAACAGCAACAAACTCCCCCGGGCCTGCGTGGTCATCAGCGATCTCAGCGGCACCGCCTATGCCGGCGGGAGCGCCTCCATCACCCAGGCCTCGCAGTCCCTGAGCGATCTGGACGAGGATGTCAATCGAAACGTCGTCCGGATCGATCCGGTGAAGATCAATACCAACGAGATTTATCACATCCTGCGGACCCGGATCTTCGAAAAGACCCCCTCCTCTTCCGACATCGCGGAAGTGGATGTTGCTTATGGTGTCGTCGTGGACAATGCCAAAAAGATGGGGCTTTCGGAGGTCTCCCCCGAGCAGCTCAAAACGGATATCCTGAACGCCTACCCGTTTCACCCGGCCATCCGCGATCTTTACGCCCGCTTTAAGGATAATCGCGGCTTCCAGCAAACCCGTGCCCTGATCCGGATCATGCGGCACATCGTCTCCCATCTCTGGAATTCGGGTGCGGCGGCGAAACATGGGCTGATCGGCCCCCATGAGTTGGATCTTCAGGATGCCTCCATGCTCGGGGAGATCCGGCAGATCAACGCCGGACTGGAGGTGGCCGTCGCCCGCGACATTGCAGCGGAAGGCGGCAGCGCCCTGGCCCAACAGATCGATGGAACCACATCGACGGACGCCCAGGATATAGCGAAGCTGATCTTCCTTTCCTCTCTCTCCACGGCCACGAACCCTGTCCTGGGGCGCAGCCGTTCGGAAATCCTCGGCTGTCTGGCCTCCCCGGAGAGGGATGTCGTGAAGTTGCGCGGCGTCTTCGACCGCCTCCAGGCCGATGCCTGGTATCTCCATGTCTCCCGGGACGGAAAACTCTTCTTCAAGAATGTCGAAAACCTGAAGGCCAAGGTAGCAGCCTACGCCCGAAACAAACTCCGAGAACAACGGGAAAAGGAGTTGCGGGAGCGCCTGGGCGCCATGTTCAAGGTCACCACAAGGGCGGCCTACTAGAAAATCCAGGCCCTGCCGGCCCTCGACCAGGTCCAGCTTCAGCCCGATGCGGTGACCCTGATCGTTTTTCGTCCGGCGGACGATTCCTTTTGAGCCATCGAAGGGTGTTACAGGAATCAGCAATACAAGAACCGCGTCTGCTTCCTGACCGGCGCGGCGAAGGCCTACGACACGGTTCTGGAGCGGGCCGCCGAACTCAGCGCCGTCCGCACGATCATCGACGAGATGGATCAGGAGGGCGTTTGGGAAAGCGATCCCCAGTACATCGAGGCGTCGGAAATCCAGACCAAGCTGGAAGGCCGGTTCTACCAGGCCTGCCGAGAGACCTTTACGATCCTCTATTATCCGGCAAAGAACGGTTTCGTGCCGGTGGATCTGGATCCCAAGTACGTGGCGAACGATTACAAGGGAGAGGAACAGGTCCTGGCTGCTCTCAAGGAATGCCACAAATACACGACCGAGATCGCCGCCGACGGCAATTTCCGGAACCGCGTGGAAAGCAAGCTCTGGCCGGAAAACGCCAAGGAGGTGGCCTGGAGCGCGATCCGGCAGCGGGCCGCCTCCGATCCCTCTTGGATCTGGCATCATCCCGACGCCCTCGACAGTTTGAAGGATGAACTGGTCAAACGGGACATCTGGCGGGAAACGATGGGGTACATCACGCGGGGTCCCTTTGAAAAACCGACCACCTCCGTTCAGATCCAGGTCTTGAGTTGCGACCATGAAACCGGCCAGGCGACCCTGCGCATCAGGCCCCAGAACGGCGATACGGTCTATATGGAAACAAAGGGTGCGGCGATGTGGACTGGGCCAATTGCGGGGCCTTGGACCGATCAACTGGATACCGCCACTGTATGCCGGGCAACCGGAGACCGCGACGACAAATTCGCCGACGTGCTTGTAACGACCGTTCAGCACCTTGCCGTCGGCAAGAAATACGAGCATTACTCCCCCCAACACTTTCAACTTCTTTTCCTGGACGAATGCCATCGCTCTTACTATGGCGACTGGCACGGTGTCTTGGAGCACTTCGCCGAAAGCGGGGCGATCCGCATCGGCCTTACCGCCACGCCTTCCGACAAGGAAACCCAGAATACCGACCGTTATTTCTGCGACGAAGGCCAGTACCAAGGCCCAATCTTCCGCTATTCAATTCGGCAGGGCGAACAAGACGGCATTCTCTCGCAATGCCACCATTTCAAGTTTCATACAAACGTCGCTCTTCATGGCGTCCATGATATGGGTTTCGATTTCGAGCCGGACCAACTGGGCCGCGCCGTAGATGTGCCCCAGCGCAATACCCTGATCGCCGAAAAATACTTCGAGGTCAGTGGACGCCGCGATCCGGTCAAGACGATTGTCTTCGCAGCCAGCATCCGCCACGCCGTCAATCTACGTTACGCTCTGATCAAACGCTACAACGAACTCCACCACCTTCCGCCCCATGAGGCCACGGCAGAGGACTTCATTGTCGCCATCCACAATGAACTGAAAGACGCCCGCGACAAGATCGAGGAGTTCCAGCGAATCGGCGGCGACATTAGAATCGCCGTCGGAGTCGGTATGCTCGACACCGGCATCGACGCGCCCGACGTGGAAGCCATCCTTATGGCCCGCCCCACAAAGTCCAAAATCCTCTATGTGCAGATGAAGGGACGCGGCACACGTAAGTGCCGTGAGACCGGCAAAGATTTTTACAAATTGGTAGACTTCGTCGATATCACGCGCCTGGAAGAAGGTGGAGAGATCGTCACAAACGAAACACCCGGTGTGACGGAAGCACCCATCGAACAGGAAGAAGAGATCATCATTGACCTCGAACGCGGCGGTGGCGTAGGTGGCGAGCCGCCAACCGGTGGTAAGGATGAACCTGAACCGCCAGAACTCCAGGAGATGATTATCCTCGATGTGCCCGTCACGCTCGAGAGTTCCGAAGTCCTCGCTCCCGCCATGCTCGAAGACCTGCGCCGTCAGATCGAAAGCCAGTTGCGCAAGGTTTTGTCGCGCGACGGCCTGCGCGAACATTTCGTGCAAACCGTCTATTCCTGGCGCTATTTCAAAGGCAGGGCCCCCATAGACCATTCTTTCATTGCAACGATGGGCTTCGACGTCCGTACGCTGCGCGACCTTTATGGCGAACCGGAAGCCGATATCGAAGATTTCGTTTCCGTGGCTCTCGGCGAGGCCGACTTCGATCTTGTCCGCCGTCGCCGCCTCTTTGAACGCTGGGCGCTCGACAAAAACATGAACCGCGAACAGCGCGAACTCATACAAATGCTCTGCGACTTCCGCCATGCCAACCCGAACCTCACCCCCGAGCAGTTGCTCCGGTCCCAATGGCTTGACGGCCAGGGCGGCGTTTCGCGCATTAAGTCCCTGTTCGGTTCGCTTAAAGCCATGCTGGCCCTGGCCGACGATGCCATGAGGGTCCTGAATCCGCCCGAGGAGGATACGTCCGATGCCTAAAATTCTCGATTTCCAGTCTTTCGGTGAAGAACTCTGGCGCACCGCAAACGTCTTTCGAGACGATACTCTCAAGACGACGGAATACCTCGAGGAATTTTCCTATTTCTTTTTCCTCAAGCTTTGGGATGAGCGAGAACGCGCCGAAGAGAAAGAGCTGGAGGAACTGGGTGCGGGGCCCTATGTTCCGTATCTTCCCAAAGAAAGGCGATTCTACTCCTGGGCCGAGCTGTTGGTTTCCACCAGCCCCGAGCAGTTTTGCAAACAACATAATTGCGAGTCGCTTGTCGCTTTCGTTCAGAACCTATTCGCCGGTCTTGCGAAGATTGGCGATGTGATTGAACCTGTCAATCCGGACCTTGATCTCAGAGATCGGTTCTGCGTTCGTGAGCCCGAAACTCCTTATTGGAGACTTCCCGACGACAGTCCTGCATTCTCCGACGGACTCGTTGAGGCAAGCCAGGTGAAGCGGCCCATTGCCCGCGACCTGCATCTTTTCCGCAAATTGTTCCGCAACCATTCCCTGCGCGTCCGCTACGACCCGACGATTCGTGAACTCTGCAAGCGCCTTCTCGCCGTCCAGATTCAGGAAACGACCGGCGGCAAATGGGACTATCTCGGACGTGCCTACGAGTTCGTCGTCAACAAGCTCGGCGAGCAGAAACAATATGGCCAGTCCTTCACACCGCGCCACGTGATGGAGCGCATCGTACAAATTGTCGACCCCGCGAGAGGCGAGACGATCTACGATCCTGCCGCCGGCACCGCCGGCTTTATCGTCCGCGCTTTTCAATATGTTCAGAATAAGATCAACGCCTCTGTCCGCGACTTCGCCCAGCGCGAACGAGTCACACGCGAGCTTAAGGAACAACACCTCTTTGCCGTAGAAAAAGCCCCGGACGTGTTCAAGCTAGGTCTGATGAACATGATCCTACACGGCGACGGCTCGACGCACATGGAAGAAGCCGACAGCCTTTCCAGTCAGGCACAACAGACGCAGCGCGATAAATACGACGTGATTCTCGCCAATCCTCCCTTCGGCCCGACTGTCCAGGAACGTACCGCCTATTTCGAGCACCACATCAAGCTCTACGAAGCGCTCTTCACCCAGCACATGCTGGGCGCCCTCGAACCTGGCGGACGCGCCGCCTTTGTCATCAAGGAGGGGATGCTTTTCGGTTCGCAAAAGGTCCTGCGCGCCATCTGCAAGAAAATGGTCGAGCACTACCAGGTCCTCGCCGTCATTTCGTTGCCCAACGGCGTCTTCAATCCTTATAGCGGCGCGAAGACCTCGGTCCTCGTCATCCGCCGTCCTAAGAAGAAGGACGAACCCCGGACCGAACGAGTCTGGTTTTATCAAGTCGAGAGCGACGGCAAGGACCTTGGCGCCACGCGTCGTAATCTGGCCGAGTGGCTCAACCCTGATGGCAGTCAACGCCATGGCGATTTGCAGGACATGGCCGAGCGCTTTCCCTATCGTTTCGCCAAGGGTATCCCCAGCCTCAAACCCAACGGTGAAGCCGATGCCAAGAGCAAGCACTCCTGGTGGGCCTCGCTCGAAGAACTGCGCAAGAACAACTACAACCTCACCGCTGGCCGCTACTGCCCGCATCAGGCCGAGGCACGGGAACACGAGCCGCCCGAAGTGCTTATCAATCGCCTGCTCGATCTTGAACGCGACATTCAGGGCGACCTTGAGGAATTGCTTGCGATGATCTCTGTTCCCAAGACCGCCGCCGGACTCAAGGGGGCATTTAAGTTTGAAGAACCCACAAGGGAGGCAGAAGCATGAACGTCTCTGAACGTTGGGTTGAACAAGCCCGTTATGACCTGGACACCGCACGCGCCATGATGAATTCTGGGCGTTATCTCTATGTACTTTTTTGTTGCCAGCAAACCGTGGAAAAGATGCTCAAGGCACTCATCGTAAAGCAATCGAACGAGTTCCCGCCTCGCATTCATGCGCTGATTCGCCTTGCGGAAGCCGCCGCGCTCGAACTGTCGGATGAACATGCGCAACTGCTCAGGGAACTTTCCAACTACTATATTCAGACTCGCTATCCCGAAGGAATCACGGCGCTTGCATCAAGAATATCCGAATCGCAAGCCCGCTTGATATTTGATCAAACGGAGGAAATCGTCCAATGGCTTCTCTCGATGATTTGACAAAGCACCGTATGCGCCTCGCCTTGCAGTCGCTTTCCCGCCGCGCTCACCCTGTTGCCGCGTATCTCTTCGGGTCACGCGCCGAAGGGCGTGCCGATACGTGGAGCGATTATGATCTGGCTGTTTTTATCAAGGGCGCGGATAAATGGGATATGCCCAGTTTGGCCCGCTTCTGTGCCGCGATTCAGAAAGAGGCGGGAGACGATATAGAACTTCATATCTTTCCCGACACCCAGGCGAATATGCCGGAACCAGCCAGCTTTGCAGCCTATATCATAAATCACGGTGTTCGTCTCGATTTGAAGGAACTGGCAGCATGACATCCACCGCTCAAGCCGAGCTACAAAGCGCCCTTGCCCCCGGCAGCCTCATCTGCCTGGATACGAACTGCCTGCTTTACTACTTCAAGGGAGAGATGCCCTGGGCCGAAAGCCTGCGCCCGGTGTTCGACGCCAAGGACGGCGGACACGTGCGCCTCTTCACCAGTTCCTTGACCCTGGCCGAGCTGCTGGCCCGTGTGGATCCGACCGATCAATCCGCCATGCTCTCGGCCGTGCGTCAGTATTTTGACCTGATTCCCGTGGATGACAACATCGGCATTCATGCCGCTGGTATCCGCCGGGCATCCAACCTGAACAACGCTGTCCGTCCGCCTGTCAAGACCCCCGATGCAGTTGAAACGTGGGGGGTGGGACGCCCGTGAAATATTGACTTAAAGCATTGTTTGGGTGTAAGGATTATTTATGCCACGTCAATCACGAATAGACGCTCCAAGGGCGCTGCACCATATAATCGTCAGAGGGGTTGAAAGAAGAGTGATCTTTAATGAGCCCATCGTTGGTGTCGTAGGTCCCGGCTTCGAAGTCGGACAAGACCTGGGGCATATCCATGGTCTCAAATGGGTGGTTGTGGCGGGTGCAGAGCTTCAGAATTTCCTTTGCAAAAATGGCGGCCGTCTCGCTCACGGGTTTAAAATCAGGAGATTGCCGGAACTCCTTGAACCGGGGATAGGCCCCCCTGTGCAAGGCCATCCATTCGATGCGGCAATAGGTGTTCAGGTACTCGGAAAGGACCATGGCATCCATTACCAGCCTTGAACCCGCTGATTTGATGCGTTTCAGGGCCGCCGAATATTTCAACGCATGGGCCTTGTCATAGGAACAGGGGCCTGCAAACAGGTAAAGCCGCACGTTGGTGTTCAGCAGCAGGGGCTCGTCCTTTTTAAAAGCATAGGTGGAGATGTCGTGCGCCTTATTCCTCCTCATCGCCCACCTCTTCTTTGCAGGCCGCGTCGAACTTCTCCGGGTCCTAAAAGTACTTCTTGGCGTTATCCACCACGCGCTTCAGAACAGCCAGATCATCGGCTTCCATGTCCTTTACGGAAAGCAGCGCCGGGATTTGCTCCTCGGAGAACTCGCCGTAAAGCTGGCCCACGGCCGCGTTCAAAGAGGCGGAAATCAGGGTGTCCACCGACTCGAAGGAAAGGGCGACCTTCTTCCCGGCTTTCAGCAGGGGCTGAATCTTATCGTGGACGCGCCGGCCGTCCTCTGCGGATACGCACAAGGGGCCTCCGGCTATGTCGAATACGCGCACTATGATGGGTTCGCTCATGGCGCGGTGCTCCTTTAAAAAATGCTTTCCGGCGTCAGTTGGGTCGCCAGGTAGTATTGGGCCCTGTCGCTGGTGTTGATCTCGATGGTGACGGTTGTCCCGGAAAGGTCGGCCTTCATCTTTTCGTAAACCACCCTGCCGTTGTGAAACTCGTAAAAACCGAACCTGGACCCGATCTGAATTTTACCGATGAAATCTTTTCGCTCACATGACACCGCACGCATTCCCGGATGCCTCAAAAAAACGCGCCCTGGAAAAATTGAGCTCCAGCCGGTCCGCATACAAGCCTTTTGCCGCCCTTGCCAGTTCGCCAATGCGCTCGTAGCCCTCCAGGCTGCTGTGGACGGTGGGCATGTAGTGGATCATCGCGGAGCCTCCGCACGCGCAAGCAGTTCGGAAAGGGCATAGTTCATGCTCGTCACCCCGAAGTCGGGCTCCCGGCCGAAGGGGGTGCGGACGTAATGCACGCGGTGATCGTCGCCATGGAAAAGCACGATGGCCAATATGAAATCCTCCGGTTTGTTCAACGAGTACAAGACTTCGTTCCGGGTGACGGTGATGGTGCCGGCATCCGCCACGCGCCCCTTGACCTCGATGAAGCGCAGCCTTCCCGCGCCCGGCACGCGGCTTTCGATGTCGTAGCCGAGCTTTTCGGTCTCGCGGTCAACAGGCATGAATCCCAGGTCTTTTTCCACTTGCATGACGATGGCGCGTGCCTTGGCAGCCGATTCCTGGGTATCCCGGGCAAAGGTTGCGACTTGGACAATGGGCTTTCCCGTCATTTCCGCCATCAGCCCGGCGGGAACCACCAAAAGCCCCCCAAGGGCCACAGGCGGCAGGGGAGAAATCTGCTTTTCGAGCTTCAGTTCCTCCATGCGCTTTGCAAGACGGGTCTGCAAAATGTCCGCGCGCTTCCGGGCCTCTCCCGAGTTGAGCCGGGCGTTGGGCTTGCCTGCCTGCTCCTGGAGCTTGAGTTGCTCGGCCCGGTGGTCCCAATAGTTGATTTCCTTGGTCAGCCGGTCATGGACCGCCGCCTCGGTCTTGGCGATCCGGTCGAGCCGCCTTGCCTTGACCTCCGCCAGATGTTCGGGAACCACCTGGGCAATGGCGTGGCCCTGGGCTTCTTGCTCCAAATCCCTGCCGACCCTTGCGCATTCCGGCCGGGAAAGGATTTCCTCCACGGTAGGCTCCTGGTCCGTAAGGGGTCTGAAATCCAAATAGGGCGCATAGTGGAGGTGGCTCGTGTTGCCTACGGCGTCCAGTTCCACATAAAGCATGCGCCGGGAAATGACACGGCGGTCTCCAACCCTTGTGATGCCCGCATCCTGAATGGAATGTTCCAGGTAGAAGAGCACGCGGGGCGAGGTTCCCGAATCCCCATCATCCACCAGCACGGCCCCTCGGCGGAGCAGGTCCCGGTGGCGTTCGAGGGTAATGTCAAAGGTCGCGCCCAGGAGAGGATGGCCGGGGCACAAAAAAGCCGCCAGGGGCTGGCCCTGGATCGTCACCAGGGACTTCTCGAATGCCAAACGCTCGTATCGGGGCAGGACCGGCTCGCCCATGCCGATCATCCGGTCCCGGTTGCGCACGGGTGCCGGGACATGGGTGATCTGGTAGCGGCGCGGCTCCCGCTGCTTGAGGGAACCCCCGAGTTGCCGGAAGGCTTCGAGAAAGAACGATTCGATGTAGTGCGGCTGTAGCTGCCTCGCCTCGGCCCGCTCCATCTCCTCACGGACGCGGTACACCCGGGTGGCGTCCATCATGTCCTGGATCAACACCCGCTCTTCAATCAGGTCCTGCAACCGGCTCGTATCGAAGGCTTTTTCCATCACCTGTGTCAGCTTGGCTCTTACATCGGGGCGCTCGCCATAGCGGATGGCCTCGATCAATAGGTCGCGCAGGGGTCTTCCCTCGAACTGGAGCTTGCCCAGAACATCAAACACCTGGCCTCCAAGGGCCTGACGGGCGTGTTCAAGCTTTTCCAATAGGAGGCGGTAAACGTCTCCTTCCCGGGTTTCTTCGGCAACCAGGTTCCAAAGATGGCAAACCTCGGTCTGGCCTATGCGATGGATTCGACCAAAACGCTGTTCTATCCGGTTCGGGTTCCAGGGCAGGTCGTAGTTCACCATCAGGTGGGCGCGTTGGAGGTTGATGCCCTCGCCGGCCGCGTCCGTTGCCAGCAGGACCTGGACCTCGATGTCGTGCCGGAAAGCCTCCTGGGCCTTCAGCCGGTCTTCACGCCCCATGCTGCCGTGGATCATCACCACGGCTTCTTTCCGGCCCAGGAGCGTCGTGATCCGGTCTTCCAGGTACTTGAGGGTGTCCCTGTGCTCGGTAAAGATGACCAATTTCTGATGCGGCGACGGTTTTGGGGGCGGTATCGGCCCGGAACCATAAGGGGCCTCGGGTTCCGCCACCCGACCGGGGGTGTGGGAGGAGACGAAGATCGTGCTGAGAAGGTTGGCCAGTTCACACCATTTGCGATCTTCTCCGCTTCTGCGGAGGGCGAGGGCCATGGACTCCAGGCGTTTCAGGGTCCCGATTTCCGCCTTCAACTCCACGATGGTGCGGGCTGCGGTGGCCTGGTCGAGGACCTCCTGCTCGGCGGTCTCCATTTCGTTTTCCGGAGCGTCTTCCAAGTCCTCCATGTCCTCGGCGTCCAGAACAGGGGCAGCGATACCCGAATCCACAAAGCTGCCGCGCTGGAGCAGTTCCATCTCCCGCAACCTGCTTTCCAGTCGCTCACGGCGGCGGCGCAGGGATTGGTAAATGGCTTCTGGTGACGAGGCCAGCCTTCGTTGCAGCATGGTGAGCGCAAAACCAATGGTTCCCGCACGCTTGTCATTTTGCAGGGACTCCGCCCGGTTGAACTCCTGCCTGACGTATTCGGTGACTTCCTTGTAGAGCAGCGCCTCCGCGTCCGAAAGCTTGAAAGGCACGGTGTAGGCCATCCGCTCGGGAAAAAGAGGGGTTGCATCGAATTTGAGCAGGTTCTCCTTGACCATTCTGCGCATGAGGTCCGAAACATCGGAAACATGCACCCCGTCACGGAACCGGCCCTCGAAGCGGTCGCCGTCCAGCAAGGCCATGACTGGAAAAAAAGAATCGAGGGACCGGAAAGCAGGGGCCGCGACGGGCGTGGCCGCCGTGCCGCATCCATCGGACCCCGCGCTCCGAGGGCCTTGATCCATGGAGCCGGGGAGGGGCGCCCCGTGGGCGGCACCCTCCCCGATAGCCGCGTGGAAAGGTGCTTCTTGGTGCAGTGGTGTTACCGCTGGTCCCACGGTTTCATGGGTTGGGGTTTGGTGCTCGCAAGTTCGATGGGATAAATGACCGTCTGCTTTCCATCCCTCCACTGGAAGTCGGGGCAGGGGAAGATGGCCACACCTTTTTCGTCGTAATCCACCTTGCCGTTCATGGTGTCAAACTGGTTGTCCAAAACCGCCTGGCGGACTTTGGCTCCGTCCAAGGTGCCGGCCTTCTCGATGGCCTCCCACAGAATCTGGCAAAGGGCATAGTACATCCCTATGCCCACGGAGTACTTGCCGTGTTCCTGAAAGTACTTTTCCCCCAATGCCTTGGCGCCGGCAAACGGGTAGTCCATGGACCAGAACCCGTCGCACATGATATTTTCGGTGTCAGGGCCCAGGGCCTTCCAGAACTCCACGGGCCAGGTGCCTTTCCACCCCTGGAGGAACTTGACGCTCAGATTGCGCTCCTTTATCTGACGCACCAGGTTCACCGCTTCCTCAACGTTGCACATGGTTAGAATCGCGTCCACACCCTCGGACTTGGCTCTCATGATCTGCTGGGAAAAATCCTTGCCTCCCACGGCCAGGGACTCCCTCAAGGCGATCTTGTACCCGAATTTCTCGGCAAGGGCTGCCAGTCCGTCACCCATCTGGGAGCCGTCCATGGTGTCTTCCATGAAAATGGCGGGTCTTTGGGGGCGCTGGCCCTCCTGGAGGGAATTCCACACCTGGTAAGCCATGGTGGCCGCGTCGCCGATCTCAAAAAAGTACATGGTGCACCACTGGAAGTTGTTCTCCAGAAAGGTAGGTTTCCAGATTACCGACCCGTGGTAGTATGTCTTGTGTTTTTCAGCCATCACCATGCCGGGAAGCACCCCGAACGCCCCGGCCATCCCGCTCAAGAGCATGTCCACCTTGTCCCTCTTGATGAGCTGCTCCACCACCCGGGCCGCCTTTCCGGGGTCTGTTTCATCGTCGCGTACGATGAGACGAACGGGAAGTTTCTTCCCATATTCCTTCACATGGATGCCCCCCTGGTTGTTGACGTCGTTGACCGCTTGTTCATAAGCCCACTTCTGTTCGGCCCCCACGCTGCCCGCCGGCCCGCTCAATGGCATGTGCGCCCCGATGACGATTTCGTCCTTTGCCAGGGCCGAAGGTACCTGCCAACCCGCCCATGCCAACAGACAACAACAAGCCGCCACCACAACCCACTTCGTTTTTCCTTTCATCTTCTTTTTTCTCCTTGGCAAATTAGTTTGTTGGTGATTCCAGGTCCGAGGGGATCTGGTTGTTTCCACATCCTCTCCTGTCCGGCTCCCGTGGTCCCCTCTTCAGATGGCTCCAAAGCCGAATCCTTACTTTCGGACCTGCCCTGGCTCCATACTTTCTTGGGGGTGAACGGGGCGGTTAGAAATCAGTTTAGTTCTCCTTTTTGAGGGCAAGGGTCTTCTCCGGGCCGATTTCTCGGTAAGCCGCACGACCTATTTCCTGAGGGGGCCGGCTTCTGGACTGCAAGGAAGGCGCTGGGTCCGGGTGTTTCGAGCCGGATGCGTCCCCCTGCTTTTCAACAACGGACCCCCGGCGGCTCGATCCATTGCCGATGCCCACCAGTCTCACCAGTGCGATGACCGCCTTTTTCATCTGAACGGACTCGAAGTTGAGTTCCTGGGCCGCCGAGGCGGATTCCTCGGCATTGGCCGCGGTGTGCTGAATGACCTTGTCCATTTCGGACACTGCCCTGTTGATCACTTCGATTCCTCTGGCCTGCTCGTTGGAGGTGCTGGCAATCTCACCGTTCAATTCCCCCACCTTGCTGGCGCTTTCCGAGACTTCGGCAAAGGCGTCCGCTGTCTGACCCACCAGCTCGTTGCCCTCCTTGACCTTCTTGCCCGTGTCATCGATCAGCGCTGCGGTGTTTCTTGCAGCGTCCGCTGCGCGCATGGCAAGGTTTCTCACTTCGTCGGCCACGACGGCGAAACCGGCACCGGCTTCCCCGGCCCGGGCGGCCTCCACGGCGGCGTTCAGGGCCAGGAGGTTGGTTTGGAAGGCGATTTCGTCGATGGTCTTGACGATCTTCGATGTCTCGATACTCGCTCTTGATATGGCATCCATAGAAGCGGTCAGGTGCTTCATGGAGTCGTTGGCTTTGCCAACCACACGGTTTGCCTCGCTGGTGAGCCTGTCTGCCTGGGACGCAGCATCGGCATTGTTCTGGGTCGTTGCAGACATCTGTTCCAGGGACGAGGATGTCTCTTGGAGGGAGGCTGCCTGTTGAGCGGCCCATTCCGCCAACTGATGGCTGGAGGTCGATACGTGGGCCGAAGCGGACGAGACGTTCTGCGCCGTCATGGTCAGGGTGTTTATGACCTTGTTGATGGGCTTGGAGAGGGAATTTGCGAACCATACGGCACAAGGTACGATGACCAGTACGCACGCAAGGTAGACGATCCCGAGGAGCCGGATCATCTGCCAGGTGTTGGACTTGACGATCTGGGTGGACTGGAGGGCCGCAATGGCACCCATGTACTGAGTACCACCATAAAGGGGAAGCACACCCTGGAAATAACGTCCGGCATCCAGACGGATCTCGCTCAACACGATCTTCGCGTCAGCGAGGCTCCATTGGTCCGTGGACTCCTTCGTATCGTCTGCCTCGAGGGACCTGTGTTCCTCGACATCGCCCATGGTCAGGCCGTTCTTGGTGAAGTAGTTTATCTTCAGACCGGTGGCGTGACGAATCCTGTCGGCAAAGGCCCTGTCCAGTTTGCGCACGGCAATGGCGAAACCGATCTGTTTCTTTACAGTCTCATCGGAATCGTCCTTGTACTCCTCTATAAAGGCTGGGACCCGCGAGGTTATGCATAGATTGTTTTCCATATCTTCGAAAGAGACGGTCTCTTCCCGGGGGAGGATGCCTTCGTAACGGGCCTTCAGCTTCCCATCTTCCGTGGTCCCCAAATTCGCCCAATTCGCGTTCTCCGATTCCTTTCCCTTCTTCAAGGTGAGTCCCTCAACGGTGCCTTTTGACACATCGGATACGTATCCGATGTGGTACTTACCCCCTTCGTCTGTGGAGCAGAAAGCGATCAACTCACCTTTTTCGTTGTGGATGGCGGTTTTCCACAGATCGCCTGTCATCGCCACCTGCCCGATCCCAAGGGCCATCTTCTTGAGAGGTTGCGCGACCATGGCCTTGTTGTGCCTGAAATCCTGGATGAACTTTATGTTTTCTCCCATTTCATTTATCGTCGCCATTTGTCTGGCATCGGAGGCGACCTTCTCTTGGAGTGTCGACAGTTCTCCCCTGATGACGTTGAGAGATTTCACTATGTCTTGAAACGAAGCGGTTTTGCTTTGTTGATTGATGACGAAGGATACGGCCACGGCCGATGCGGTCATTACAAGAACCACCATGGCCAGGGACCCGGAGACCAATTTGTTTTTCAGTGTCATTGATTTCATAGGTTGTCTCCCTTGAAACACTCCTCGTGTTGACAAGTCAGCTATGGTGTTTCCTGGCTCAGCGCGGCAAAGGTAGGCAGCGCAATGCGCAGCCATAGACAGTTCTATTTCTGGTATGTCATCACGCAACCTCCATGCCAAGGTCCGTGATACGCAGGGAAGGCAGATGGATGGCGGGAACGGGAACCGACGCAATATCTGGTGGAGAGGACTCCGGCTCGGAAGCGTCAGAAAATTACTCTAAAGCCATGATGGTTACGTCATTAGATTGACGTTTATTATTCAAAAATTTGACAAGCGTGGCGTCCAGTCTCCCTTTTTTCCGCTCTGGCGGATTACGGGGTCGTGATAACCTATCCTGCTTGGCTCATCGGCCAGTGGAGCGGGATCTTCACGGATGGTTGCGGCGCCCAGGATGGGAACCTCACCCTGACGGCAACCGCTCTCAATGCCAGGTGGTGGGGCCAGTGGTTCGACACGAGCAGGAACTACGTGGTTGAGTTGGCAGTGACCGCGACAGCCTCCGGCTGAAGGACAGCGGCATTTTGTGGTCTGACACAAAGAGGATGAGCAACACCCCCATCGTGGGCACTTGGTCGGCCGAAGGGTGCAACGGCAACTTCATATTGAATAAGCTGTAGGAACGATTTCGCCCCAGGGTTTGCGTTTACACCAGGTTTTCACAGGATCAGGGCGGCTTGGACGGCAAGGCGCGGGAAGTGGGCATGAGGGGCCACCTGGTCGGTGCGCAAGGCCTCCTTGTGTGAGGGATCGGTGTGGCAGGATTGGGACGTCTTCTTGCGCCATGGTGCCTGCGCGGGAAACGAGGACGGAATTTTCAGACGCGCCCTAAGGTTTTTCTGCGGATGGACCGATATAAGTCGAAAGACGAAAGATGCTGGGTGGGAGAGGGTCTAAGAACCTCTCCTTGTTTGGTGGCTCCTGGATGCGGCATGATCCTTCCCAGGAGCCATTTCTTTCCCGTGTGCCGCGCCAAGGACCCCCTGGATCCAGCACCATAGCCGATTCTGCCCGGCTCCTTCGCCTCGCCGCCATCACAGGGTGACCCACTGTCCCACCGTTTCCACGGCCCCACCGGTGCCGAAAAAGCCCGTGAACGTCTTGAAATAGTGGAGTTCTTCCTTGCTCCTTATAAAGGGGAATTCCCCTTGTGCCTCGACCAGCTCCTTGTCGGAAACGGTCTTTTCGAAGTGGACGGGAAGCAGGCCGGCGGAGCCCGACCCCTGGGAGAACTCCTGCTTGAGCCGCCAGGTGATGCTTTCGGGCAGATCGTGCTCGTAGGCCTTTCGAAAAATCCATTTCTCCGTCTTCTGTTCCTTGTCCGGGCGCTGTTTGTACTGGGGGGGAATACCCAATGCGTATCGAAACAGTTCTCCGGAGATAAGCGGAGCGACCACGCAAACCGAGTGGCATTGGTTCATCCGGTCCAGTCGCAGGGACGCGTTGTTGTGCAGAAACCCCAGACACTCCATCTGCCTTTGAAAAAGCTCCTCCAGGGGATAGGGTTTGAGGTAATTGTATCCGCAAAAGATCTCGTCGCCCCCTTCACCGGAAAGCAAGACCTCCACTCCGTTTCTCTTGGCATGGCCGGAGATGAGGAAATTGGACACGGCGCTTCGAACCAAAGAGGGGTCGAAAGACTCCAGGTAATAAATCACCTCCGGAAGGACCTCGAGGATGTCCTCCAATCCCACCAGGACTTCGTGGTGTTCCGACTCGAGGTGATCGGCCATGAGCCGCGCGCTTTCGATGTCTCCGCTTTCGGGGGTCCCCAGGGCAAAGGTGTGGAGACGGGCGTCGGGGCCGGAATGCTCCTTGAGGGCCCTGTCGGAAAGGTAAGCGATCACGCTGCTGTCCATACCTCCGCTGAGCAGGCTGGCCGTGGGTACCCGGAAGTCCACACGGGCGCGCACGCTTTTTTCTATGATACGGCGCACCTCGCGTAGGATGGTGTCGAGGTCGGTGTGCATCTGCTCCGGGGGACTGTGGGGAAGACCGGCAAACCGCGTCAGTCGGCCCTGCCTGTCCATGTAGTGACCCGGGGGAAACTCGTGGATGTCATCGGTCCGTCCCACGAGGCCTTTCAATTCGGTGGCCAGGTAAAGGCACGGTCCCTTGCGGCCGTAAAAGAGGGTCTTTATTCCGAGCATGTCTCTGGCGGCGAAAAAATCATCGCCGTCCGAAATCACGAAGGCGAACACCCCGTCATCCAGAAAACCGAGCATGTCTGCGCCCTTTTCCGCGTAAAGCTTGAGAAGCACGCGCTCCTCAGAAAATGGGCCGTCCGCAACGGTGAAGCGGCGGGAAAGATCCCGCCCGTTTCCCATCTGTCCGTCGTAGCACAGGGTCCACCGGGTGCGGTTCGTCCGGCTGACGGGGACGGGTTGGTCCTCGGGCGCGCCGTGGGTTTCGGCCCTGAGGTAGTTCTGTCCCATGGCGATCCTGTTTCTGCTGAAAATCCCGGAAAGATAGGGTCCCCGATGCCCCATCTTGCGCAACATCCCCTCCACATCCTCTGTGCGCGGCTCTCCAAAAGCCACAGCCAATCCGCTCATTGTCATTCTCCCTATCTTTGCGGGTCCCCCGCTGCAGGGGCGCGGACCCCGCCGCCCCCATTCAGAGCAACCCCTTGCTCCCGAGCCAGTCGCGGGCCACATCCTTGACCCGCTTGCGCTCCACGTCCACAGCGGCGTTGAGTCGCTGCATCTGCTCGGTGGTGAGCTCCTGGGCCAGTGGTTTGAGGATGTCGGCGATTTCCGGGTAGCGCTCGAGCACACCGGCCCTTATGACCGGTGCGGGATTGTAAATGGGGAAATAGGACTTATCGTCCCGGAGGTTGACGAACCCAAAGGCGGCGATCCGTCCGTCAGTGGCAAAGCCCATGGAAACATCCACCTGTTTGTCTTTCAGTGCCTTGTAGACCAGTCCTGAATCCATCTTCTTCACCTTGTCGTAAGGCACCTGGAAACCGTAGCGCTTCATCAATGGTTTGAAACCGTCGGGTCTTTCCCAGAATTCCGCGTTGACGCCGATGACGAGGCTGTCCGGGCGGGTGTTGAGTTGTTGGCTCAAGTCACTGATGGACACGATGCCCAGCTTCTCGGCTTGATCCTTTCGCATCATCAACGTGTAGGTGTTGTTGAATGCCACAGGGGCCAGCCATACCAGCCCTTTCTCCGCGTCCGCCTTCCGGACCCAATCGTAGACCTTCCTGGAATCGGTCATCACCTCCTTGTCGCTCTGTTTGTGGTAGACCGTGTACGCCGTACCGGTGTACTCGTAGTAAAAGTCGATCTGATCGTTCTCCAGGCTTTGGCGGCAAAGGACGGACCCGACCCCCGTCTTCATCTCCACCTTGAACCCGCTTCTTTCCAACAGGAGCCCTGCCAACTCGGGAAGGAGGTATTGTTCGGTGAAATTCTTCCCCCCGATGACGATTTGCTTCCCGGCCCCGTTGCCTCCCGACGCCCAACCCAGGGCGACCATGAGCAGAGCAACTGCGCCCCATACCCATCTTGTTGCAGTCATGCCTCTTCCTCCTTTCTCCAGATTACCCCGGCACTCAAACCGTCTCCTCGCGCAAACGGAGCCCCTTGGGGATGAGCAAAAGGCCCAGCAACCCGCAGAGAGAATCGGCCACAAGGGCCAACAGCGTTGTGGGAACGGCCCCTGCCAGCAGCTTGTCGGCCCGCATCAGTTGAATACCTGTGAAGATGTGCTCGCCCAGTCCACCGGCTCCGATCAGAAACGCCAACGCTGCGGTGCCGATGTTGATGACCACCGCGATACGAAACCCGGCCAGGATGACCTGCATGGCATTGGGCAGTTCCACTTCCAAGAGGATGCGTCTGTCGGACATTCCCATGCCTTTGGCCGCGTCGATGATCCACGGGGGCACAGCCGTGATGCCGGCCAGTGTGTTGCGCGCGATGGGGAGCACGCAATACACGAACAGGGCGAACACCGCCGGTTTGAAACCGATGCCGAGAACGCTCATGGCCAGGGCGATCACGGCAAGGGACGGTATGGTCTGTCCCAGTCCCACCACGTACATGACGATGCCGGAGTACCTCTTGAAGGCCGGCCGGGTGAAGACAACGCCCACCGCCAATCCCAAAGCGGTTGCCATGAGCATGCTCACCGCCACCAGGCGCAGATGCTGCTCCATGAGCCGGACGGTGTAGCGGGCCTCATAGGGGTCGCTCAGGTATGCGATAAGCCCCGTGCGCTCAATTGCGACCCCGGCCCCCAGCAACACGATGGCAAGGGCGAAACGGTAAGTTTTTTTTAAGAGCCTGTTCACGAACCGAGTTTTCTTCCGATTTTGATCCCCTTGGGAGTCACCAGGCTTTCGAGCAGTGCCATTGCCCCATCCACAAACACGGCCAACACCGAAACGAGGAGGGCCCCCGCCACGATCATTTCTTCATAGACCCTGGCGATCCCTTGTTGGATGAACACACCGAGACCACCCGCTCCTATGTAAGCCGAAATGGCGGCGATACCTATATTCATCACCGCTGCGGTTCGCAGCCCGGCGACAATGACCGGGATCGCCAATGGGATTTCTATCTCTATCATACGCTTCCATCGACTCATCCCCATACCGCGCCCCGCATCCACGATTTCCGGCGGCACGTTCTTGATGGCAACGTAGGTGTTCCGAATGATGGGAAGCTGGCTGTAAAGGACCAAAGCGATAACGGCAGGCACTTTCCCCAGCCCGTGGCCGATCAGTGAAAGGAGGGGCAGCAGCATCCCGAAAAGGGCGATGGAGGGTATGGTCATCAGGATGTTCGCAGCCCTTAGGATTGCCTTGGCCCACTGCTCGTGGCGAGTGATCGCGATGCCCACGGGAACGCCCAGGGAGATGGCCCCCACGAGTGCCACCAGCACCATCCAGGTGTGTTCCCATGTGAGCAGCCAGCAGCGATCGGCGTTGGCGACCAAGAAATCAAGCACGTTCCCCATGGCAGACCCTTCAGTGAGCCGGAAGGGAGCGCGGATCCCGGCCCCCTGGATGCCGTGGGCGCATAGGAATCAAGTCCCGACGTTCCCCTTCTCCTCTGGGGTGTCATCCCGGTACGCTGCGACGACCTTCTTCCGGATGCTCTCGTAGCTCACCGTACCCACAAAATCGCCGTTTGCATCCACGACACACAGCGTGTGCATGTCGTGCATGAGCATGTGGGACATCACGTCGCGCAGAGTGCTGTGGACAAGCACCTGGACGGGGTAAGCGGTGGTCACGCTCCGGACCGGCAGGTTTGCCCGGGCAAGGTCTGCGGGCGTGACGTAACCCACGGGCTTTCCCCCATCGACCACCACCGCATGCCCCAGCCCCTTTTCCTCCATGAGCCGCAAGGCTTCCCCGCTTGTCACCGAAGCATGGAGAAGATGGGCGGGCGAGGGATTCACCGCGTCTTCCACACGCAAAAGCCCCAGCACTTTGAGGGCCCTGTCCGCACCGAGAAAGTCAGCGATGTATCGGTTCTTGGGTCGGGTGAGGATCGCTTCCGGGGTATCATACTGGATCAATCTGCCCTCCTGGAAGATGGCGATCCTGTCTCCCATCTTGATGGCTTCATGGATGTCGTGTGTGACAAAGACTATGCTCTTTTTCAGCTTGGCTTGCACCCTCAGAAACTCGTCTTGTATTTCCTCACGGTTGATGGGGTCTATGGCGCCGAAGGGCTCGTCCATGAGCAGTATCTCGGGATCGGCCGCCAGGCAGCGGGCCACGCCGATCCGCTGCTGCTGGCCTCCGGAAAGCTCGGCAGGGTAGCGGTCCCTGAAAAGCCCGGGATCCAGGCGAAGCATGGTGAGCAGTTCGTCCACCCTGTCCCGAATCCTTTTCTCGGCCCAACCGAGCAGGCGTGGTACCACGGCGATGTTTCCGTAAATGGTCTTGTTGGGAAACAGCCCGATGGCCTGGATGGCGTAACCCATGGATTGTCGCAGCTTGACGGGGTCCTGGGACATGATGTCCCTTCCGCCCACCGTGATGGTTCCACGTGTCAGGGTAATGAGCCGGTTGGTGAGGCGCAAGAGGGTGGTCTTGCCACACCCGGAAGGACCCAGGAGGGTCACAAGATCTCCCTTCTTGATGTCCAACGTCACACCGTCCACCGCGGTGACGGCCTCGCTGCCCGAACCGAAGATCTTGGTGACCCCTTGGTATGAGATCATGCTCCCGCCTCAAGCCGCAACCCCCAAAGTGCCCCGAACGGCTTGTTTTTCTTCCTCGAAATCGAAACCGAACACGCCGCTGTCCTGCACGTGGATTCCCCGGTCGTCGGGGCCCCGATGCCCCACGGCGTCCGGCATGCGTGCTATGGTATCCCTGTCTTGTATTCCGAAACATCCCGCTATCCCGCACATGGAAGAAGACCCCCTCAATGGTTGCCGGCGAAGCGCTTACTTGGAGATACGAAAGATCCCGACCAAGCTGTGCCCCACACCTGTGCCGGGCTGCAGTTCCAGCTCGAGTTTTCTCAAGGAAAAGCCCAGGTGGGGCTCGATGACATTGGCCCGCACGTCTCCCCACTCCAACCACCCCACACCTTCGATCACCCGGCGCATCGAATGCATGGCCTGCTTGAGGGGCTCCGGGTAGTACGGCTGGATTTCCGGGCATTGTGTCGCTTTTCCCGTTTGGGGATCGTACGTGCTCAAAAGGACTATCGTGTAATCCACCAGGGTGTTGCACGACATGAAAAAGCTCTCGAAGAAAGTGTTCAGGTGTGCAAAACCCTGTCGGGGCGAATAGTCCACCTTGAGGCTTTCGAGGTCCGTGCGCGTGTAGCCCTCGAACAGCGAATTGATGGGCAGGCGCAGCTTGGGGCAGTGCCGGTTGTAGTCCCCTGTGTCCAGATGCCTCCCCACGAGGATGGAACGGTCGTGGAACGAAAGGGGTTCGATGTTCACGCCGGCCTCCACCTGAGCCTTTTCCACGATTCGCAACACCTCGTCTCTTGTCATCAGACGCAGGGGAAAAGAGGAGACCTCCACGCCCTGGTTGCGCTCCGCTTCCGGGTAGATGTAGGAGATCCGGTAGTCCATGAAGTATTCCTCGTGGGCCGGCTCATGCCACAGATCCTGCCATTCGTAAGAATAGCGTCCCAGCCAATCCCCCACAAGAATGGCCCCGTCCCGTGCGTGTCGACAGATGTCCGCAAAGAGCTTGACGCACTCATCGTCGTGAAAATGGGACAACGTACCGTACGAGGTAAAATAAAGGTCGAAAGGGGGTTCTCCTTTCACCGTTTCCGGCAGGCCCTGCGTCATGTCTCCCTTGACGAACCTGAGCTTCGGGTTGTGCCCGTAATAGTCGCGGGCTTGCTGCAACAGATCGTCATTGATGTCGAGCCCCATATACTCCTTGAGCATGGCCGGGGTCACTGCGGCGATGATGTACTCGTAAAGCCCGGGGTCTTTGGTGTTGATGTCCATGATCAGATCGTAGCCGTCTCCGCCCCCGCACCCCATATCCAGGATGCGGAGCCTTTCAAGACGCGGTCTCTTTCGAAGCACCATGTCGTTCAAGGCGCCTCGCAGGAAAAGCCCCGTCACCTGATCTTCCCAGTATCTTCTCACGTTGTCGTATTTGCCAAGCAGCCCCGACTGCTTGGCGTATTTTCCCGTCCCGAAAGCCTCGGTGTAGGCTTTTCTTTCGGCCATCCCGTCTCCTCCGATTCCATACTATTTTCGGTACTATCCCTTAGGTGGAAGAAGTCCTTTGGAGGACTCGATCGTTCCGACCCCACTTGGCGAGTCGCGGCATACTGTCTGTTCGGTGGGCGATGCCCGCGGTGGCGGAGCGGAAAAACGACCCGGCTGGTCGAAACGATGATCGATGCCCTTTTGGAGCGCCATCGGTCAAAATGATCGAAGACGCAAATTCCGTGCACCTTGTTCGCGTTGTCTCCCCGCCCAGCCCCCCGCCGGCGGCGGAACCCCAAACGGCCTTCTGGGAGTGCAGGGTCGGGTTCGTCCACCGCTCATGCGGCAATGGTTTTCAGGATATCCATGGCGTGAAAGGCGTCTCGACAGTGGGCGTCGGCCTTGACCTGGCGTGCGAATTCTTCAGACGTGGGAGCGCCGCCGATCAGCACCTTCACGTTGCCCCGGACACCCTCCTTATCGAGGGTCTCGATCACCACTCCCATTTCGCGCATCGTCGTGGTGAGCAGTGCGGAAAGGCCCAGGTATTGGGCACCGTTTTCTTTGACCGCTTCGACGATGCGCGTTGCCGGCACGTCGCTGCCAAGGTCCACCACCTCGTAACCCGCTCCTTTGAGCATGATGGCCACAATGTTCTTGCCGATGTCATGGAGGTCTCCGGCCACCGTGGCGATGATGAACCTGCCCTTGCTTTCGATTCCTTCTCGCAGCATGTGCGGACCCAGCAGGTCCATGGCGGTCCCCACACATTCCGCCGCGGCGAGCATGTCGGGGATGAGATACTCTCCCTGCTCGAACTTCTGTCCCACCTGCTCCATGGACGCGGTCAGGCCCCCCAGGACAATGGATTTGGCGTCGATTCCCTTCTGCAGGGCTTCTTTGACCAGTTCGGTCACGCCGGGCTGGCCTTCGAGGCCGTCATCGTATCCCTCGTCCTGGGACTCGACCCGTCCCTGAACCACGTTGAAGGCTATCTTTTCCAATAGTTCCTTTTCTTCCATGGGCTGCAACCTCCTTTTCTGTGTTTTGATTCACCCCGTGCCGGTCCCCCACCGTCTTCAGGCCCCTTGTCGGAGCCTCGGCAACAAGCCCGGCACTTCTTCGAACACACGGTCCACAACGGCCCGGTCCAGGTGGGTCCCCGGCCTGGCCTCAAGGGCAGCGAGCCGGGCGACGGCGTTTTCCAGGACCCTGTCCTGGAGGTCCTTGCTCGCGAAGGCATAAGGTGCGGACACATCCCCCGCGTGAATGGCCTTGCGGGCGTGACGCGCGTAAAGCCTGTGGGAAGATCCCATAACCTTGCGGACCATTTGCAGGGTGTCGGCCATGTCCTCGGGACCCAGTTTGGGTCGGCGAAGGCAGTGTTTGATTTTTCCGATTTGCTCGTTGTCCAGAACCGCTTGAACCGGGCAGAAGCAGTTGGTGCGGTCCAGCAGTCCAAAGGCGTAGTGGATGTATTGCGCACCACTCATGGCCACGGGAAGGTGTGTGAAAAGCTTCTCGAATACGGCCTGGGTCCCTGGAACCCGTGCGTCTGCCACACCGGCGGTAGAGTAACAGGGAATCTTATAGAATCTGGCGAGTTGTACGCAATCTATGTTGTATTGGTTAAATTCGGGACACCCGTAAAGATCGTGCAGGTCGTCCATCCGGGCACGTACGGGCACGCTGCCGTAAAGAACGGGGGCCCCTTGCCGGATGAGCTGGGTCAGGGCGATGCCCGCCAGTATTTCTGCGTTTATCTGGGCCACCATCCCCGCCTCTTGGATGGGCGCCGACGATCCACCCTGGGGCGAAGAGGAAATGACCAGAGGAAGGCCTGCCTCCACTATGGCAAAGACCTTGTCCGTGGTGTCCTTGACCATCTGGAGGGGGCTCTTGAACACGCACGTGATGAAAGAAACGAGGGGATTTTCCTCAAGGGCTTTCGCACCGCCGGCGATGATTTCGGCCATGTGCAGGACGTCCTCCAATTTCTCGAGCTTCGTCAGCCCTGCCTGCACGTGTTTGGTAATGTTGTTGAGGCTGGCGAAAAACTTGTTCACGTCGTGGTTGCCTTCGGTGACTTCCGGGTCTTGGATGTTCACCGGACGGATGAAAAAATCGAGGTGCTCCAGGTGCTCACAGAGCTTTGCGGCACGGCAGAGCAACGCCGAGGTGCCGCGCAATTCCCGAAACCGGGGCGCAAGCAGGCGGTCACCGGGGTCGCGGGTGCTCACGAATTCTTCCATTTCGGTGTCGATCCACACGTTGGTTTCAGAGCCGGAACCGAAATAGACACGCGGAATCCCGGCATCCAGAAGAAGCCGATTCTCGGGTTTACGTGCACCAAGAACCAAGCGCGAAGGTGCCTTGCCCACCGCCTCGCTCACAAGGCCCGCCGGCAGCCTGATCCGCCAGACGGAGCCGCCGGTCTCCCTCTCTTCCCGCACCTCGGCGCCGTGAGAGCCGAAAAGCTTCGCGGCCCGTTCGTTGTAACACCAGAAACCAGGTTCCTGAAGGATATCCAAAGACGCTTCATGGAGGCGCCTGACCTCCTCTTCGGTAAGCCTTTCGTACGGTCGCACCAGGACTCCTTGCCGGTAGCTTGCTTCATCCATGTCTGCATTTCCTTTCATGGCGGGTTCAACTGCCCATGTTGCGCAAGGCCCTGGTGTAACGCCTGCAATGACGATCCTTTCCCACCAGCGCCTCGGCGGCCCTGGCGGCGAGCATGAGAGCGTCGTCCGTCGGGTCCGCAATGGCGGCGTCCAGTCCGGTATAGGCGGCCATGTGGAGGAACGCGGTGTTGAGGGTGACACGGGAAGGAAGGCCGTAGGAGATGTTGGAAAGGCCGAGGATGGTCTTGGCCTCGGGAAAAAGCTCCTTGACCGCGGCCAGCGTATCGAGCGTCACCTTTCCCTGGCCGGTGTCCGTGCTGACGGGAAGCACCAGGGGATCGAAGAAGACCCTGTCAAGGGCGATGCCGTTGCGGTCACAGGCGCCCGCGATTTCCTTGCACGCCGCCACCCTTTCTTCCGCTGTCTTGGGGATGCCTGCCCCGTCCATCGCCAGGGCCACCAGTAGGGTCCCGTACTTTCCGGCAAGGGGGACGACGCGCTGGAGGCTTTCTTGTTCCCCTTGAGCCGAATTGATGAGACTGGGCCTTCCGGCCCGCACCTGCAAGCCCGCTTCCAGGACCTCGGGGTCGGAGCTGTCTATGCAAAGGGGTGTGTCCACCTGCTTTTGAATGGTCTCCACGGCCCACTGCATGGCCGCCACCTCATCGCTGCGCGAGCCGATTCCCGTACCCACGTTCACGTCGACGTAATCGGCCCCTGCCTCAGACTGGGCCATGGCCAGCTCGACCAGGCCCCTTTCGTCACGGTCCTGGATGATGCTTCTCACCTGTGGTCTGGTGGCGTTGATTTTTTCTCCCACTATGATCATGGCTCATATCCCTCCTTGTCGCTCATTCCATAAGAAAGGCCCGCAATCCCGGAATGTCTCTCTTGAGCGCCTCTCGGATCGGCTCCGGGATGTGGGATTGCAAGGGGGCGTCAAGAACCTGCCGCACTTTCTCGGTGGCCCTCACGCGTGTGTCTTTTGCCCCTTGTTTTTTCCAACTGGCCCGGTCGTCCCTGTCACTGAGCACCGGCTGAAATTGTTCCGAGCGCATGTGCCGCCGTGTGTGACGGGAGGAGACGAAGTGCCCGCCGGGACCCGCCTTCTTGATTTCTTCGAACGCCAGGGTCTCCTCGCTGACCTCCATGCCCTGCACCGCCCGCATCACCATGCCGATGATTTCGTTGTCGATGACCAGTTTGTCGAAAGACGCGGTCATGCAAAACTCGAGGAATCCTGCGGCGTCGTGGATGTAGTTGCCCCCCGCAAGGGCCACCATCAGACCGGTGATGGCCGATTCATAGCCAGCCTGGGCATCGTTGACCTTGGAGTCTGACATGCCTGCGGTGGCATAGATGGGAAGCTGGTAAAATTGAGCCATCTGCGAAGATGCGGCGTTGATGAGTCCCATTTCCACGGCTCCGGCAAGGTATTTCATGTCACGTAAATCGGTAATGGAAGAGATGCATCCATAAAGCGCAGGGGTCCCCGGATTGGCGAGCTGGGTGAGCATTATCCCTGCCAGGGTGTCCACGTTCTGCACCACCAGGTTGCCGGCAAGCGTGATGGGGGCCGTGGCGCCGCACAGGGGTTCTGCGGGCACGACCACGGGGATGCCTTGGCGCGCGATCTCCATGGCGAGGGCCCCGTACTTTTCGTCCAGCACCAGCGGGCTGATGACGCAGGCCACCATGGAAATAAAGGGGCGTTGCCTCAGCTTGTCCGGCGCACCGGCTATCATTTCGGCCATCCTCACCACGCCGCGGACACCTTCGATCGTGTAAACCCCTCCCATGACGTGCTTGCGCGTGCGGTTGAGCGCCGCGGCGAAACGGTTGACATCCACATCCTCCGCGGGAAGGTCGTTCGGGTAGATGTTGAGCATGTAGAAATGGATGTTGTCGAGGGCATCCACCAGGCGCGCCATGTTCATGATGTCCCTGAGTTGGGAAGGGCGGCAGTCCGTGCTCCCCGGGTCCTGCACGTTGAGAGCCGTGCCTCCGGTTCCCAGATGGACCCGTGTACCTCCCAGTTCGCAGTCCCAACGGCCGTTGTCGTCGCGTCCGCAGAGCCGGACCACGGAAGGGGCCCTGTCCACAAGATCCTCCACCATTGCCCGGGGTATTTTCACCACCCTGGCGGCCTCGTCCACAACCGCCCCCGCCTTGCGAAACAGCTCGAACCCTTCGGATACGTTGACCTGTATTCCCACTTCCTCGAACACCCTGAGGCTTGTTTCATGGACCCGTTGTATATCCTGGTCCGTCAAGGGGCGGTACCGGCCACCGGACAAGCCTTTCATCTGATTCATGTCGACTCCTTTCTGATTCATGTCGACTGCTCACTGACCACTGGGGCCTCTTGATGCCGATCCTTCGGCTCTCCAATGGATGGAAAGCGTCGAAGGGTTTTCTCCACGCCGGGCAAAATCGTCTTTCGCCGGCAGCGCGCGGCCGCATGCTGGGCGTAAATGCCCAAAAGCATGGCATAGCCTGGCAATTTCAAAACCTGCGAAGTATGTCTCAACGGAGCCAGATGCGCATCCGATCTGCGCACATTATTCATCTGAATATAATAATGATATCATTTATTATTCATTGAGATGAACAGATGCATGTCATCGAGCAGCATTTGATTGAATAGCACGATGATGCTCCGTTGTCAAATGTTTCGAAAAAAAAGTTGCCTGAAATAGAGAAGTAATATTCATCGTGATTTTTGTAAGTCGAATAAAGATGGTGCCTTAGAGCCCATTATATCCCATCGGATTTCACCGGATTCTCATTGTGGAACTCGGGGACACGGAGCCTTGTTCCCTTCCTTCTCGCACGGCACTCCTTGTGGCCGCAAGGGCCCCCATACGCAGGGTTTGGCCTTGATCATCGTTCCGGCCACAGTCGACCAAGTGCGCCACACGGTTTTCTTGGTGGGCAGTGCCCACCCTACGAAAGCCTCGATTTGGGGGCGGAGCCACGCATGTGAGAAGGCGTTGCCAAAGGCGAGGCGGACGGAAAACGAGACCCGCCCGGTCGAAACGACAGTCAAGGCCAAGGGTTTGAAAGCGCCCCGCGCCTGTGAACCTCTGACGGAGCACCCGTGGTCCTCCCTGTTATGGGACGCGCCCTCAAGGCCGCATACCGCCGGGTTTGCCCACATGTGCGCCACGGGGTGAACGAAAGCTGCGCACCCGAGGGCACCCGCGGCCGTTGCCATTGCGGGCCGGTGCGCCCTGCCCCACAGACTGGCAAGGTCTGTGGGGTTGCCGATCTTGATCTCGGCAGGGGGGGTGATCAGGCGCCCGTGAAAGCCGTCGATCGGCTGGGGGTGCAGGCAAGCCCAACACTCTTGATTCAAGCGGACCGTTGCTGTAAAGATGGCGGCCAGGCTTGGAAGACAGGTGATGTGGAGGCTTATTGCATTGCCTGGCGATGTGGCGATCTTTCCATAGAGCGTGTCTGAAAACTAGTTGGAGGGAGGGCGGGGCGGCAATTTGCTCTGCAATCGGCCCGAACTCGGAGTCAAAAGCCCGTCAACGGCAAACAGGGTCTCGATTTCAACGGGGTCTGAGGTGGCCAGTGCGGTTTGGATGCCCTGTCGTTGCCTGGAAGTTGCTGTTCGACCAAACGGGCTCCAGCCTCCTCAAACAGCGTCCCGATTGCAGAGAAAACCGCCGTCCTGCCTCCGCGGCGAAAGTGGACGCAATTTTCAGACACACTCATAGAGTGAGAACAAGGAGGGCTGCGCATGGGCTCGGGTCAGGAGTTGAAGGGGTACGAAGCGATTTACGAGCAGTATCATCGAAAAAGAGAAAAGCTGAAGCAAATGGGGGGAGAAAAGGCAGTAGAAAAGCAGCACAAGAGCAACAAACTCGACGTGCGCCAGCGACTCGAGCATTTCTTCGACCAAGGGGATTATACGGAAGTGGGCCTCTATGTGGAACACAGGACCACGGCCTTTGGAATGGACACCAAGACAATCCCTGCGGAGGGGCTTGTGGTGGGTTTCGGCAAGGTCAACGGCAGGAACGTCGTCGTGGCAGCCGAGGACTACACCTCCATGGCGGGCACCTTCGGCGAGTATCACGGAAAGAAATTCTCCGAAGCGATCCGAAAGGCAAAGGAACTTGGAGTGCCCTTTGTGGGGCTCAACGATTCGGGAGGCGCCAGGCTCCAGGAAGGGGTCGACACCCTGCAAAGTTACGCATGGCTGTTCCGCGAACAGATACTCGCGTCAGGCATCATTCCGCAGATCGCCGTCATCATGGGGCCGTGCCTCGGAGGGCAGGCGTACCATCCCGTGATGCAGGACTTCCTTTTTCAATGCCGCCACACCGGATTCATGGGGATAGCGGGCCCGGCATTCGTGAAGGCCCAACTCGGACAGGAAATCAGCCTGGAAAAACTGTGCGGGGTCCATGCGCACGCCGTGCTTGCCGGCCAGACCCATGTGGTGGGAGAAGACGACAGGGACACGCTCGACAAGGTGAAGACCCTGCTCAGCTTTCTGCCGTCGAGCAACCGGGAGGCCCCGCCTCGCACCCCGTGCACGGACGATCCCGAGAGGGCGGCGCCCGAGCTGGACACGCTGCTGCCCGAAGAGCCCAACAAATCCTTCGACGTGCACGGGGTCATCGAGCGCATTGTCGATCACGGGAGCTTTTTCGAGATTTTCAAGGACTTTGCGAAAAACGTGGTCATAGGTTTCGGTCGTTTCAACGGACGTCCCACGGGCCTGGTGGCGAGCCAGTCGCGGTGGAAGGGTGCGGTTCTGGATTGCGACGTTGCGGACAAGGTGGCCAGGTTTGTGCGGTTCTGTGATCTTTTCGGGATCCCCCTGGTAAACCTCCACGACACTCCGGGCTACCTCATAGGGCCGGACGAGGAGTGGAGGGGCATCCTGAGACACGGTGCCAAGATGCTCTATGCCTACATCGATGCCACGGTTCCCAAGATAACGATCATAATGAGAAAGTCTTACGCAGGCGCCTACCTCGGAATGTGCTGCAAGGATACGGGGGCTGACTTTGTTTACGCCTGGCCCAATGTGCGTGTCAGCATCGTGGGGGGGGCCACCGCGGCGAGCGTGATATTTGCCAAGGAGATAAACGGCGCCGACGATCCGGAGAAAGTACGCAAGGAAAGGATACAACAGTACGAACGCGAATTCGAGAACCCTTACGAAGCCGCCAAGCGCGGGTACATCGACGACGTCATCCTCCCCCGGGACACCAGGAAGATGATAAACCGCTCCCTCGACATCCTTGCCAACAAGCAGGTGGTGCGTCCCTTCAGGAAGTACTCGAACATAAACCTCTGACCGTCCCATGCACCGGGGCTCCCGGAACGATCCCCTGTGCGCTGCTTTCTGCGGCGGGGGGTTCCGTTTGTGCAGACGGAACCCCTCCTGCCGGTAAGACCTCAGGTTGCGGAAACCACCTCTTTGACATCTGGAAGTTCTTTTTTCAGGAATTTCTCGATTCCGTTTTTCAGGGTCATCTGCGACATGGGGCATCCCTTGCATGCGCCCTCCAACTCCACCGTCACGACCCCATCCACCACGTCGATAAGCTTCACGTCTCCCCCGTCTGCCTGCAGACTGGGACGGATCTTGTCCAAAGCTGCTTTTACTTCGGCTTTCATCTTCATTTCCTCCTTCGGGCCCCTGCCTCCGGCAGGGAATTGGCGTTTTGGATCACCTTGACTTTGAAAAGTAAAATAAGTCCTTTTTACTCGATGGCAATCTGCTGTGTGCTCTTGAAAAACTCCTTGCGAAACTCCAGGAACCGACCCTCCTGGATGGCGGTGCGCATCCGTCCCATCAGGTTAAGGAAGTAATGCAGGTTGTGCAGGGTGTTGAGCCTGTAGGCCAGCAGCTCCCTGGTCACGTAGAGATGGCGGATGTAGGCACGGGAATAGTGGCGGCATGCGTAGCACGTGCAGGCAGGGTCGATGGGATCGGCGTCCGTCTTGTACCTCGCATTGCCTATGTTCAGAACCCCTGTACCGGTGAAAAGCTGCCCGTTTCGGGCGTTTCTGGTGGGAAGCACGCAGTCGAACATGTCCGCCCCCAGGTGTACCAGATCGACAAGGTCTTCCGGCTTGCCCACCCCCATGACATAGCGCGGGCCGGATGGGGGGAGCAGGGGCAGGGTGTTGGCTGCGATCTCCAGCATCAGTTCCCGGGGTTCGCCCACGCTCAATCCCCCGAGGGCGTAGCCGTCGAAATCCATCGCCACGAGCGCCTCGGCGCATGCTTTGCGAAGATCGGGGTACATCCCGCCCTGAACGATGCCGAAATGGGCCTGGCCGGTTCCCCTGACCCTTCTCCATGCTTGCGTGCACCGGGCCGCCCAGCTTGCGGTCAGCTCCATGGAGGTGCGCGCCCGGCTCCTGTCCGCGGGGTAAGCGGTGCATTCATCCAGACACATGGCGATGTCCGACCCCAAGAGCGCCTGTATTTCCATTGCCTTTTCCGGAGTGAACCCATGCAGGGACCCGTCCACATGGGAGCGGAAGATCACTCCTTCGGCCGTGACCTTCTGGAGCCTGGCAAGGGAAAAGACCTGGTAGCCTCCACTATCGGTGAGGATGGGGCCGTCCCAATGCATGAAACGGTGCAATCCTCCCAGGGTGTGGACCACTTCGGGTCCCGGGCGAAGATAGAGGTGGTAGGTGTTGCCGAGCAGTATCTGCGTTCCAAGGTCCCTCAACTCCTCAGGGGTGAGAGACTTCACCGTCCCCTGGGTACCCACCGGCATGAAGACCGGTGTGCGTACACTGCCATGGGGGGTCAGCAGGATACCGCATCGCGCGCCGCTTTGCTCGTGAGGTGCCTGCGATTGGAAGGAAAAGGCGCTCACGATGTCGGCCCCTCAACCCTTACCCTATGCATGTTGTCACCACCTTTCCCAAGATCGGAACCCGATCAAACCATCAGCATGGCGTCCCCGTAACTGTAAAAGCGGTAACGCCTCTCCACGGCCTGCCCATAAGCTTCCAGCACCTTCTCTCTCCCCGCAAAGGCCGCCACCAGCATGAGCAGGGTGGACCGTGGCAAGTGGAAATTGGTCATGAGGGCGTCGACGACCTTGAAACGATAACCCGGATGGATGAAAAGATCGCACAGGCCAGTTCCTGCCTCAACCCTGCCCTGAGAGTCCGAAGCGTATTCCAGGGTGCGCACGCTTGTGGTTCCTACCGCCACGATGCGGCGCCCTTCGTGCTTCGCCAGGTTGATGGTGCGTGCCGTTTTTTCAGATACTTCATACCACTCGGAATGCATCCTGTGTCGCCTGATGTCTCCGACCCTGACGGGCATGAAAGTCCCGTATCCCACGTGCAGGGTTACGGGAACGACGGCAACGCCCTTTCTCGCCAGGCGAGCCAACAGGTCCGCGGACAGGTGCAGACCCGCCGTGGGGGCCGCCACCGCACCCTTGCGCTCCGCGTAAATGGTCTGGTAGGCCTTGCCGTCGTCGCAGGCAGGCCGGGCAGCGCCATGTCGTCGGATATAAGGTGGAAGGGGTACTTCCCCGATCCCATCAAGGATTTCATCTATCTCCACACCACAGGAAAAGCGCATCACGTGCATGCCTTCTTCGCTGGCTTCCACACGGGCGGACAGGCCCCCGCCGAAAAGGATACGGGTGCCCGGTGCCGGGGGCCTGGATGCCTTCACCAGGCACCGGCAGGCAAAGGCTCCTTGGTCCCTGGCGGCCCGGATGCCTGAGACGTAGTCGAGGATGAGGACCTCGGCCTTTCCTCCCGTTTCTTTCACCCCGCGAAGTCGGGCCCGTATCACCTTCGTGTTGTTGAGCACCAAAAGGTCCGAAGGGCACAAAAGGTCCGGCAGATCTGTCACCTTCCTGTGAGACAGGTCCCCTTGGCCCCTGCGCATCACCAGGAGGCGGGACTGGCCCCGGTGCGCTGCCGGGCTCTGGGCGATGAGGGTTTCCGGCAGGTCGTAGTCGTAAGCGGCGATGTCAAAAACGTTGCACACGCCCTATCTCCTGCCCATGTAGACAAGGCACAGGCCGGTGGCCATCAAGGCGAACCCGAATCCCCGCAGCGTGACATTGGGCATCTGAATGAGCCTGTGCACAAAACGCTTCACCTTCTCAGGAAAGGCAAAATAGGGAAGACCTTCCACGATCATGACCATCCCCAACACGCAAAGAAAGAACTCCATGACACCCCCCGCTTCCCGACAAAGGACGCTTCCCTATCCTTACCAGAAAGAGCGCCCGGCGGCGTGATCGGTCGTGGACGTACCGCCCTACGCCTTCTGTACTGCGCGCGGTCACAAATTGCGATTTCCTAACCCGGACAAGCCGGAACCAAAAAGGGGTGACCCCACCGGCAAAGACTCTTGCCAAAAGTGGTCAGGATTTCGGCGCCAAGCGCCTAAATCCAATACCCGTGAATGAATCCACTTGAGACTCTCAGCGACGGCTGGCCACCTGCTTTCCCAGGAACGAGAAAGGCTATCCAGGTCATCGTGGGGCTGATTTCCACTCCATTCCCCCCATGAGGAGGGCAAAGGGCGGTGTTTCCCAGGCTCCGACAACCCTTCACACCCCCCTTTTGCCCCCCTCATGGGGGGAATGTCTACGCTAAACTCGACCGAGGAATGAAATGAGGATGTCATATCCCAAACGGATTCATTCACGGGTATCGGGACTAAATCCCCCTCGCCCTACGGGCTCATTCCGTTCCCCCAGGGGACCGGCAAGACTCTCGTTTCGTCCATGGCTACACGCGAGCAACATACAAGGGCCGGGGGAAGGATATGGAAAGCGCAATTTGTGACCGCGCAAGGTATACAAGCCGGCCTTGCCGCGAGCATCGTCCCCAAACGCATGCAAGCCCGAATTTCGCACCGATAAGAGGAAAATGGACTTGACATCTGCCCCCGTTCCAATACATTCATCGTGAATAAAGATCATATTCTCATAACCAAATGGTCCTCCGGGGAAAAGGGCGTACCCCCTTCCGGGGGTCGCTCCTGTTCCTCCTGTTCGGATGACCATTTATACTGCGTGCGGTCACAAATTGCGATTTCCTGCCTCCCCCTCGCCCCCTGGGAGAGGGCCGGGTGAGGGTCTAAAAAAGCGCAAGTTTGTGGACGTGCACGGTATATTATAAGGTTGGGGGAGCGTTTTCAAGCAACGGCTTGGCAAGAAACCACGGCTCCCTTGACGCAAGGCCTCACCGTTTCTCGGAACCGGGTCCTCCTCTTTGCGCCGCCGGTGGCCGCGGGAGATGCGCAGTGAAAGGAAACCGCCATGGATTACGAAGCTGTCATAGGTTTGGAGGTGCATGCGCAGCTCAAGACGCAAAGCAAGATCTTCTGCGGATGCTCGACGGCATTCGGAGCCCCTGCCAACACCCATACGTGCCCCGTGTGTCTGGGGATGCCGGGTGTGCTGCCGGTCTTGAACCGGAAGGTCGTCGAGTACACCATGCGGATGGCGTTGGCAACCCATTGCACCATTGCCCGTGAGAGCCGCTTTGCCCGCAAGAACTATTTTTATCCCGACCTTCCCAAGGGTTACCAGATCTCCCAGTACGAGATGCCCCTGGCGGAAAAAGGACACCTCGAGGTGGAAAGCGCGGGGGGCCGCAAGCGTATCGGCATCACACGGATCCACATGGAAGAAGACGCGGGCAAACTGAGCCACGATCCCCTCCGGCCCCGCAGTCGCGTGGATTTCAACAGGACGGGCGTGCCCCTTATCGAGATCGTGAGCGACCCTGACATGAGGACCCCGCAGGAGGCCGGTGCCTACCTGCGGCAGTTGCACGCCATCCTCAGATACCTCGATATATGCGACGGCAACATGGAAGAAGGCAGTTTTCGTTGCGACGCCAATGTCTCGCTCCGGCCCAAAGGAAGCCGGTCTTACGGCATCCGGACCGAGCTCAAGAACATGAACTCGTTCAAAAACGTCGAAAAGGCGCTCGACTACGAAATGGAGAGACAGCGTATGGTCCTGGAAGACGGGGGAGAAGTGGTCCAGGAAACCCGATTGTGGGATGCGGAGACGGGCCACACCGTTTCCATGCGCGGCAAGGAAGAAGCCCACGACTACCGTTACTTCCCTGATCCGGATCTCCTGCCGCTGGTCCTGGATGATGCGTGGATCGAAAAGGTGCGGCAGGCCCTGCCCGAGCTTCCGGATGCCAAGAAGAGCCGTTTTGTCGGTGCATACGGGCTGTCTCAAGAAGATGCGCAGGTTATGACTTCCACCCACGAGCTGGCCTGCTATTTTGAGGCGTGCGTGTCCGGCTTTCCCCAGCCCAAACAGGTCTGCAACTGGGTGATGGGTCCCTTGCTCGGTATGCTGAACGCGCGGGGGCTTTCCATCGACAAGACGCCTGTGCAGCCCTCGGATCTTGTGGAGCTTCTCGTGCTCATGGATCAGGGGGTCATCAGCGGGAGGATGGCCAAGTCGGTCTTCGAACAGATGGCCGCGGAGGGCAAAAGCCCCCGCAGCATAGTGGAAGCCAAAGGGCTCTCGCAGGTTAGCGATGCGGAGGTGATCGGCGAAGCGGTCACGGGGATCCTGACCGATCATCCCCAGGAGGTGGCCGACTACAAGAAAGGAAAAACAAAACTCCTTGGCTTCTTCGTGGGACAGGTGATGAAGCGAACCGGGGGAAAGGCCAACCCCGCCGTGGTCAACGAGCTGTTGAGGAAGAAGCTGGAACAGGATTAGAAGCGTGTCATATAACTCGCGCGTCCAAAAACTGCGCTTTTCATACCCTCACCCCGACCCTTTCCCGAAGGGCGATGGGGAGGTAGGAAATCGCAATTTGAGAGCGCGCGCAGCATAGGTCGGAGAAAAGGCAATGGCGAAAATAAAGGTCACGTTTTTGCCCCACAACCGGGAAGCCTGGGCGGAAGAAGGGGTCCCTCTGATCCGTGTGGCCATGGAGGCAGGGGTGCACATCAACGCCTCCTGCGGGGGAGAGGGGCTTTGCGGCAAGTGCAGGGTGCTCGTTGAGAAAGGATCTGTGGAAACCGGCAAGACGGAAAGACTGCGCCGGGAAGACGTGGAGGCAGGCTATGTCCTGGCCTGTCAGGCTCGCGTGAAGACGGACGTCGTGGTTCGGGTTCCGGTGGAATCCGGCGCGGATGCGAGCGTTCTCAACGCGGAGGCCAGCCCGAGGCGCACGGCCCGGATCAAGGAGATAGACCTGGAACAACTCAAAGAGCAGGGCCTTTTCGTCCCTCCGGTAGAGAAGAAATACCTGGAGATCCCGGAGCCGACCAGCCGGGACAACGTGTGCGACATGTCGCGTCTTGTCAACCACTTGCGGCTCGGACACGACGAACACCGCCTGGAAGTGGATCTTTCGGTGCTGCGCAAGGTGCCGGACACGTTGCGGGAGCAGGACTTCAAGGTGACCCTGACGCTGGCCCGGCCTGTTCGACGGGAATGCGGAAGGACCCGGATCATCAACCTACAGCCCGGCGACACCACGGACCGTAACTTCGCCCTTGCCATCGACGTGGGCACCACCACCGTGTATGCGCAGATATTGGATGTCATTCACGGCAGGGTCCTTGCCGAGTACGGGGACTTCAACGGACAGATCAGCTTCGGCGAAGACGTGATCAGCAGGATCGTCTACGCGGAAAAGGCCGGGGGTTTGGAGAAGCTCCATCAGGCGGTCATTCAAACGATCAACAAGCTCATAGAAAGGCTCGTACGCCGCTCGGGGGTGAGCCCGGATGAGATCAGCACCGTGGCGCTTGCGGGAAACACCACCATGACGCAACTGCTGTGCAAACTCAACCCCCGGTATATCCGCCGGTCCCCCTACGTTCCCGCCGCCACCTTGTTTCCCCCCTTCCGGGGGGTGGATCTGGGACTGGAGGTGGCCGAGCACGTGACGGCCCTCGTTTATCCGTGCATTTCGAGTTACGTGGGAGGCGACATCGTGGCCGGAGTCATGGGGTCGCGCATGTACCGCAGCGAGGCGCTCACACTGTACATAGACATAGGGACCAATGCGGAGATCGTCATCGGCAACAAGGACTGGATGGCTTGTGCCGCATGTTCCGCGGGACCGGCCTTCGAGGGGGGAGGCATCGAGCACGGAATACGCGCCATGAAGGGGGCCATCGAGGATTTTTCCATCGACCCCAACACCCTGGAGCCGATGAACCTTACCATTGGAAACGTGCGCCCCAGGGGGATCTGCGGTTCGGGTCTCATCATCACCGTGGCCACGCTGTTCGAAGCAGGGGTCCTGGACAGCCAGGGCAAATTCGATCGGAGTCTCAAGACTCCCCGGCTCCGGGAACGGGATGGAGTGGCCGAGTATGTTATGGCGTGGGCTCCGGAGACCGGCATCGGAAGGGACATCGTTTTGACCGAGCCGGACGTGGACAATCTCATTCGGGCCAAGGGTGCCATGTACTCGGGGTACGTTACCCTGCTGGGGGAGGTGGGGCTTGCCGTCGAGGATGTGGAACGAATCGTGCTGGCAGGGGGCTTCGGCAGTTATGTGGATCTGGAAAAGGCCATGGCCATAGGGTTGTTGCCCGAGATGGACCCCGACAAGGTTACCTTTGTGGGCAACGGCTCTCTCATGGGTGCGAAGATGTCCGTGTTGACCAATCGCATACGGGAAGACGTGGTGGAAGTGACGAAGAAGATGACAAGCTTCGAACTGTCTGAAACGAGATCCTATATGGACAACTACGTGGCGGCCCTTTTCTTGCCGCACACGAACATGGACCTCTTTCCCAAGGTGATAGAGCGGCTCATGCAGAGAAACGGCGCAAGAAGGGCCGCGGCACGGGCCCTTTGAGTTCCGCTGCGCATGGGGCCTTGCAAGGGTCTCTCCGATGCGTCCGCGGACGGTTATTCCGCCGGAAATGTGGCACGAGAGTATTGACAAAATCGGTGAGCCTGCTATAAATTTCACGATTTAACGTGTGAGTTTCCGATGATTTTCTGAGGAGAAAGGTATGGTTTTTCCCAGTGTGGGGGCCGCGGACCACGGTCTTTATAAGGTGTCCGGGCCGAAGGCGCTTTCCAATGGCTTCAAGGGGGAGTGGGATACGGACCCCTTCAGTGTACCAGCATCAGGACGTTTGCAGCGTTGCGGCCACGACCGGATGGACCGCAGGAAACAAACCTTAACCCAATACATAAGGAGGTAACCTTGGCCTTTGAAATTTTCAAAGAATCTTATACCGGCAACATAAGGGACATCACCCTCGGCAAGGGGGATGCCGCTGTGCATGTCGGTGGGGATACGAGCTATCCCTTTTACCTGTACGAAGGAGACATGCCGAACAAGCCGAAGGTGGCCATGGAAGTGTGGGACATGGAGCCTGAGGATTGGCCGGAAGCCGCCGTGGCGCCGTTCAAGGAAGTGATCGCGGATCCGGCTGCCTGGGCGAAGAAGTGCGTGGAGGATTACGGTGCAGAGCTGATCGTCTTGCAGCTCAAGAGCACGGATCCCAATGGCAAGAATGCGAGTGCCGCCCAGGCGGTGGAAACGGTGAAAAAGGTGGCTGCCGCGGCCAAGGTGCCACTGGTGGTGTGGGGGACGGCCAACGTGCAAAAGGACGAGGAAGTCCTGAAGAAGGTGTCGGAGGAATGCCAGGGGATGAATCTGGTCCTCGGCCCGGTGGAAGACAAGAATCACAAAGGAATAGGCGCCAGCGCCATGGGGTTCGGACACACCGTCATCGCCTCTTCACCCATCGACGTGAACCTTGCAAAGCAGTTGAACATCCTTCTCGAGAACCTCGGCGTTCCTACGGGACGGATCATCGTGGATCCAACGACAGGAGGGCTGGGGTACGGCTTGGAGTATTCCTATTCGGTAATGGAGAGACTCAGCATGGCCGCTCTGACCCAGGGAGACGATAAACTGCAGCTTCCCATAATCAACAACCTGGGCAACGAGATCTGGAAGTGCAAGGAAGCCAAGGAGTCGGCAGAAAGCGCGCCCACCCTCGGGGATCCTGAGAAGCGTGGGGTTCTGATGGAGGCCGTTGCCGCGGTCTGTTATCTTCTGTCCGGCTCCAACGTGCTCATTGTCAGGCACCCGGAGACCGTGCGTCTTGTCAAGACCTTCATAGACCTATGCAGCGAGGGGGGCTCGTCTTTGGAGGTGGCGCCTGTCAAGAAGCTGCTGCCGTCTGCTGAAGTCGATCTTGCGGCCCTCGCTCCCGCGCCTGATCTGAGTGTTGCCGAAGAAGCCCCCAAGGCCGCAAAACCCGCGGCGCCTGCGGCCCCCAAGGCGGAAGCCCCGAAAACTGCTCCTGCAAAGGCGGAGGTCAAGCCGGTAGCCAAACCGGAACCTAAGGTGGACACGGAGGCAGCAGCCAAGGCGAAGGCCGAAGCGGACGCCAAGGCGAAGGCCGAAGCGGACGCCAAGGCGAAGGCCGAAGCGGACGCCAAGGCGAAAACTGAAGCGGACGCCAAGGCGAAGGCCGAAGCGGAGGCCAAGGCGAAAACTGAAGCGGACGCCAAGGCGAAAGCCGAGGCACAGGCCAAGGCGAAAGCTGAAGCGGACGCCAAGGCGAAAGCCGAGGAGAGGGCCAAACGCGAGGCGGAAGAAGATGCCTTGCGTGCCAAGAGATCCAAAGAAAGAGAAGAGCGGGCCGGGGAAAGAAAAGCCGCCCCCAAGAAGGAGGTACGCATGACTCCAGCGGCCGAACAAAAGACATCCCTCGACAAACTCATCGGAAATCTGGACCGCGTGCACAGAAGATAAGGTTGGGTTTTCCCATGCTCCATGTAGCAAGGCTCGATAGTGGGATGCGGATGGGGGCCAAGGCGAGTGCCTCGTCCAAAGGCCCGCTCGGTGCACCCGCAGTAAGTGGAAGGGGAAGACCTGAGGCCGGCGTGAATCAGTGGAACGTTTTCACGGGACAGCGCGTCCCGTTGTATGCATGAACAAGAGGAGGAACCTCGTATGTCGGAAGAAAAAGCCAAGAAGGAAAAGGGTATGAAGTGGGCCGATCCAGTGGGCGCAACCATCGATGTGGCGACTCAGGAAATGCTCCAGCGTGCCCACGATTTGGGTATTGATACGGCCTTTGACAGGGCCGAGAATCTGAAGGCCTGTAACATCGGCACCCAGGGCACCTGCTGCAAGAACTGCGGCATGGGCCCCTGCCGTCTGCCCCTCACCAAGGGGGTAACCGAAGGGGAGGATGACCGCAAGGGGGTTTGCGGCGCCACTCCCAACACCATTGCCGCACGGAATTTCATTCGGATGATTGCGGGCGGTGCCGCGGCCCATTCCGACCATGGGCGCGCGGTGGCGGAAGTGTTCATGTCGGCTGCCAGGAAGGAAACCGACACTTACCATATCAAGGACACCAAGAAACTGCTCGAAGTGGCGCCTTACCTCGGTGTGGCCACTCAGGTGGATGTGGATGGGCAGACCATGGATCGGGACGTGGACGAGATCGCCCTCGAGGTGGCGGAAAAGGCCATGAACGAGTGGGGCAAGGCCGAGGGCGAGATCCTTTACGCCAAGCGCGCTCCCGAAGCCCGCTACGAACTGTGGAAGAAGATGGGTGTGGTTCCGCGCAATATCGACCGCGAAATCGTGGAAATCATGCACCGGACCCACATCGGAGTGGACCAGGATTACAAGAACCTGATGAAGCAGGGGACACGTGCGGCCATAGCCGATGGATGGGGCGGCAGCATGCTCGCTACCGATTTGCAGGACATCCTCTTCGGCACGCCGTATCCCATCCAGTCCGAGGCGAACCTGGGCGTTATGAAGGAAGACCATGTGAACATCATCATCCACGGGCACGAGCCTGTGCTTTCCGAGGTCATCGTGCAGGTGGCCCAGAGAAAGGAGATGATTGACTACGCCAAGTCCAAGGGGGCCAAGGGCATTCAGCTTTCCGGTATCTGCTGCACCGCCAACGAGATCTTGCAGCGCCACGGGGTACCCCTGGCGGGGACCTTCCTGCAGCAGGAGCTTGCCATCGTCACCGGGGCCTGCGACGCCATGGTGGTCGATATCCAGTGCATTTTCCAGAACCTGGCCAACGTGGCCAAGTGCTTCCACACCAAGCTCATCACCACCCATCCCATCGCCAAGATGGAACAGGACAACGTGTTGCACATCGAATTCGATGAGCACCATGCCCTGGAGGACGCCGAGAAGATCGTCAAGCTGGCGATCGACAACTTCCAGAACCGAAAAGCCGAGGTGATCATCCCCCAACACAAGAACCCCGTCATCGCCGGTTTCGGGGTCGAATCGATCCAGTACCACCTGGGAGGCACGTTCCGGGGCAGCTACTACACGCTCAACGACAACATCATCAACGGGCGCATCCGTGGAGTGGCAGGGGTCGTGGGGTGCAACAATGCCAGAACGCGCCACAACGAAGGCCATCTTGCCGTGGTCAAAGAACTCATCAAGAACGACGTGATTGTGCTCACCACGGGTTGCAACGCCATCGCCTGCGCCATGGAAGGGCTCCTCACGCCGGAAACAGCCGGTGTTTTCTGCGGCCCCGGTTTGGCCGAAGTCTGTGACACAGTGGGGATTCCACCGGTCCTGCATCTCGGATCGTGCGTGGACAACAGCCGTATCCTGCTGGCCGCCACCGAAGTGGTCAAGGCAGGGGGCCTGGGCAAGGACATCAGCGATTTGCCTGCGGCCGGCGCCGCTCCCGAGTGGATGAGCGAAAAGGCCATCAGCATCGGTCATTACTTCGTGGCTTCGGGTGTGTACACGGTATTCGGTGTCACCCTTCCCGTAAGCGGCGCCCCGGTTTTCCAGGATTACCTTTTCAAGGAATTCGAGAAGATGTACGGCGGGATGTGGGATCTCGAGATCGACCCGATCAAGATGGCCCAAAAGATGATCGCCCACATCGACAAGAAACGCAAAGCCCTGGGCATCGACAAGGCCAGGGAAAGGGTCCTCATGGACATGGCGGATCGTCAGAAGCTCGAAGCCGCCTGATAACCGCCGGCGTGACGACGCATGCGCAACGTACCGTAAATCCTCAACGAAGGAGGAAGTGTTATGTCCAAGTTGGTCGCGTTTGCCGCCATTCAGGGTGGCTACAATATCGTTTCCAAAGTGGAAGGGCAGTACAAGAAAGCCCTGCAAACGTTCAACGCAGATACCAAGGTGGAGTTTCCCAACACCGCCTATTACCTGCCGGTGATCTACTCCCTGCTCGGCATCAAGGTCGAGACGCTGGAGGACATGAAAAAACCCCTTGAAATCGCCCGCAAACTCCTCCCACCCCACGTGAAGCGGGTCCACCACCTTCCCTATCTGGGTCCCCTGCTGGACGCCGGGATGGCGGCGCTTTTCGCCTTCGAGATCGCCGAGGCCCTCCGGTACGTGGAAGATCCGGATTTTTACCTGCCAAGCGAGGAGATCGACGAGGAGAGGGGGAAGATCTGGCTCGGTGCGGCGGACGACACGGTCTTTCGCAAAAGGGGTGTGGAGTTTGTGGACGGTACGGCCCCGGGATTTGCGGCCATCGTGGGGGCGGCCCCCGATCCGGAAACCGCCAAGATGATCGTGGAGGATTATCAGAAGAAGAACCTTTACATATTCCTCGCAGCCAACCAGAACGGCACCACCGTGGCGGAGCAGCTCCTCCAAGCGGGGGTGCAGATCGGATGGAACACCCGCATCGTGCCCTTCGGTCCGGACATTTCGTCGGCCATATTCGCGCTGGGGTTTGCCAACAGGGCCGCCATGGCCTTCGGCGGCATCGAGCCGGGCGACTACCGCAAGATGCTCATGTACAACAAGAACCGGATCTTCGCCTTTGTCAACGCACTGGGCGACGTGAACGCGGAGTGGGCCGCTGCGGCTGCGGGAGCTGTGAACTGGGGATTTCCCACCATCGCCGACACCGATATTCCCGAGATCCTTCCCACGGGAATCTGCACGTACGAGCATGTGGTGGCCAACGTTACCCACGATGAAATCGTGCAAAAATCGATCACCACGAGGGGCCTCAAGGTCACCGTCAGTGAAATCGACATTCCCCTCTCCTACGGACCAGCGTTCGAAGGGGAGCGGGTTCGCAAGGGTGATCTCTACGCCGAGATGGGGGGGGGCAAGACCCAGTGCACGGAGCTTGTCAAGATGGCGCAGATGAACGAAATCGAGGACGGCAAGGTGGAGGTGGTTGGACCGGATTTGAAGGACCTCAAGCCGGGCAGCACCCTACCCCTGGGCATTTATGTCCAGGTGGCCGGTCGGGAATTCCAGGTCGATTTCGAACCGATCATCGAGCGCCAAATCCACCATCTCGTTAACTATATGCAAGGAGTGATGCACATAGGACAGAGGGACATCGCGTGGATTCGAGTGGGCACGGGCGCGGTGGAAAAGGGTTTTTCTCTCAAGCACATCGGCGTGGTACTCCACGCCAAGTTCCACCAGGACTTCACCAAGATCGTCGACAAGGTCCAGGTGACCCTTTATACCAAACAGGAAGATGTGGACAAGCTGACCAAGCGGGCCCGGGGCGAATACAGAACACGTGACGAGCGTGTGGAGCAGATGACCGACGAAAGCGTGGAGACCTACTACTCCTGCACCCTTTGCCAAAGTTTTGCACCCAACCACGTCTGCACCGTGAGCCCGGAAAGAACGGGGCTTTGCGGGGCCTACAACTGGATGGACTGCAAGGCGTCCTTCGAAATCAACCCGACGGGTCCGAACCAGCCCATCGAAAAGGGCGAGTGCCTGGATCCCGTTCTGGGACAGTGGAAAGGGGTCAATGACTTTGTCAGGAAAGCCTCCAGGGGGAACGTGGATCATTACAACTTCTACTCCGTGGTGCACGACCCCATGACGACCTGCGGGTGCTGCGAGTGCATCGCGGCCCTGCTTCCCATGTGCAACGGGGTCATGACGGTCCACCGCGACTACACGGGCGAGACGCCTTGCGGGATGAAATTCACCACCCTGGCTGGAGTGATGGGTGGAGGTGCCTCCTCTCCGGGATTTGTGGGACATTCCAAGTTCAATATCACCCAGAGAAAGTTCATAAAGGGCGACGGGGGGCTGCTGCGTATGGTCTGGATGCCCAAGAGTCTCAAGGAGGAAATAAAGGAGAGACTGGCGAAGATAGGCGAAGAGCTGGGGTGTCCGAATCTTTACGACATGATTGCAGATGAGACGGTGGGTACCACTGAGGACGAGGTGTACGCCTTCCTCGAAAAGGTGGGACACCCTGCTCTCAAGATGGATCCCATCATTTCGTGAAAAACCGCGTGCGGTGATTATGCCGAGGCTGCAGGCGGGGTACTGCCCAATACCGAATGTGCCCCGTCTGCAAGACGCGGTTTCATGAAGCAGATCGTCCCCCAGGCGAAGATCTGATGGTGCGGCTCCAGGAGCATAGACGCAGACAAAGGAGACAAAGATGGCGTTGACCGGTATTCAGATATTCAAGTTGCTGCCCAAGACCAATTGCAAGGAGTGCGGGGTTCCCACCTGCCTGGCCTTTGCCATGAACCTGGCATCGGGTAAGGCGGAGCTGGATCAGTGCCCCTACGTGTCGGACGAGGCCAGGGAGAAGCTTGCCGAGGCCTCGGCGCCTCCCATCCGCGCGGTCAAAATCGGAAAGGGAGTCCGGGCCCTGACAGTGGGCGGGGAAACGGTGCTTCACCGTCATGAAAAAACTTTTTATAACCCCACCGGCGTCGCGGCGTTGATAACGGCTGACATGGCCGAAGCGGATTTGGAAAAAAAGCTCAAGGGTTACAATGCCTTCCAGTACGAACGGGTGGGACTCAACCTGCGTCCGGAGCTGATGGCAGTCAAAGCGGTCGGGGGCGACAAGGATTCCTTTGCACGCACGGCCCAAAAGGTGGCCGAGACCTCGGAATTCGGGCTTATTCTGATGGCCGAAGACCCCGAGACCATGAAAGCCGCAGTGGACGTTTGCAAGTCCAAGAGGCCCCTGTTGTATGCGGCGACGGCGGGCAACGTGGATGCCATGGGCGCCCTTGCCAAGGAAAGTGAGCTTCCTCTTGCCGTGAAGGCGGATTCGGTGGAGGGGCTGATTCCCCTCACCGAGAAACTGACGGGGATGGGGCTCAAAGACCTGGTCCTCGACCCGGGCTCCAGGCAGATCAAGCAGTCGCTGCAAGATCAGGTGATCATACGGCGGGCCGCCCTCAAGTCGGGCAACAGGGCCCTCGGTTTCCCCACCATCACGTTTCCCTGTGAGATGGCCTCGAACCTTGACATGGAAACCCTCATCGCAGCCATGCACATCGCCAAGTACGGCGCGATGGTGGTCCTTTCCGAGTTTCGGGGGGAGAGCCTGTTCCCGCTGCTTCTCGAACGACTCAACATCTACACGGATCCCCAGCGCCCCATGACGGTGACCGAGGGGATTTACGAGATCAACAACCCGGACGAGACATCACCGGTCCTTGTAACCACCAATTTCGCCCTCACCTATTTCATTGTGTCCGGCGAAATCGAGGCGAGCAAGATCCCGTCGTGGCTCCTTATAAAGGATTCAGAGGGCCTTTCGGTCATGACGGCCTGGGCCGCCGGTAAGTTTTCCGGGGACGACGTGGGGATGTTCGTCAAGAAATCGGGAATCGGCGACAAGGTGAAGAGCAAAGAGGTGATCATTCCGGGATATGCTGCGGCCATCGCAGGCGACATGGAGGAGGAGCTTCCCGGGTGGACCATCACGGTGGGTCCGCGTGAGGCGGCCCATATCCCCGCGTTCCTCAGATCGCGATAGAGTTTCGAGTCGAGACGGATTGCAGCGTGCCGTACCTTTGGACGTATTACGGGGCGGAGGGGTGCATTTTCAGACTCCTTCGCCCCCTTATTCTCTTGGTGCGATCCATTCGAGTCGAGACGGGGGGTTTCTCATCGGTTCAGGGACACGAGGGGACTGGTGTGAGAACGCGGATGCAGGGGATCTTGGGCACAAAATCGGGAACATTAAGCTGACAGGAAATCAGATGCACAACACGATGCGTGATACCGTTCGGCTGTTTTTCGTGCCGGGCCCAGGGAGGCAGTCCCTGTCTTGCCGCCCCGGGCCGGTACGCAGGGGGACGATTCACAGTTGCCCCTTAAGGCACGGTGCCGCGCGCAAAGTACTGCCAAAGGGAGGACGCCATGATACTTTTTGGTGAGAGTCTGAACGTTATCTCGAAGACCATCGGAAAAGCATTCAAGGAACGCGACAAGGGGCCCATCCAGGAAGAGGCGGTATTCCAGAAGGAAGCCGGAATGGATTACATAGACATCAATCTGGGGCCGGCCAAGAAAGACGGGCGCGAATTGATGCCCTGGGTGGTGGAAATGGTGCAGGAGGTCGTACCGGACGTTCCATTGCTTCTGGACACCTCAAACATCGACGCCATCGCGGCGGCCCTGCCCGTCTGCAAACTCACACCGATCATAAACTCCATAATGGTGCGACCGGAACGCTACGAGAAGATGGTCCCCCTGGCTGTGGAACACAACGCCGACTTCATCGCTTTGATGTGGGGACCGGAGGGGCTGCCCAGGGATGCCAACGAGCGTGCCGCCCTGTGCGTGGAGCTTCTGTACTTCGCCAACGAAGCGGGGATTGCCAACGAAAAGATATGGGTGGACGGCATCGTCACACCCGTAAATATCCAGCAACCCCAGGCCCTGAGTCTCATGGAGTTCAATGCCATGATCCCCGATATGGCTCCCGGTGCACGGAGTACCTGCGGGCTTTCGAATATTTCCAACGGGCCCCCCAGCCACCTGCGTCCCATTCTCAATCAGACGTATATGGTGATGCTGCAAAAGCACGGGATGGAGTCGGTGATCGCCGATCCCAGGGACCAGGCGCTCATCGATATTGCCAAGGGGAAGCGTCCCGACATCGTGGACACGATCTACGCCGTGATGGACGGCAAGGAACCGGACATGTCCACGCTCTCCAAGGAACTTCGGGATTACGTGAAGACCACCAACGTCATCCTGGGCAAGACCCTGTACTCGGACTCCTGGCTGGAAGTGTAAAGATCGCCGACTTCCGTGTGCGAGGCCTCTTCCCGGATGGAAGGGGCCTTTTCTTTTGTTGCAGGGTCAGGCGGTGGGCAGGACCGGTTGCTTGGACGGTCCAGGGAAAGGGAACCGAAGTGGAGGTTTTCGAGCTGGGGGAGTTCGGTCTTATCGATAGGCTGAAACGGCATCTGGGACCTGCAGGGCCCGACGTGATCGTGGGCATAGGCGACGACACGGCCGTCCTGAGAGACACAGGCGATGCGTACCTTCTGGCCACGTGCGACACTCAAATCGAAGGCGTTCACTTCGTTCCGGAAAGCATCACGCCCTACCAGCTCGGGCGGAGAGCCGCGGCCGTCAACATAAGCGACATCGCCGCCATGGGGGGCGCGCCGACTTTCTTGCTCATTTCTCTGTGCCTGCCCTCCCGCACACCTGTGGATTATGTGGATGCGCTCTACTCGGGTCTGCAAGAGGAGACGCAACGGGCCGGGGCAGCCATCGTGGGTGGAAACATGGCCCGTTTGAGCGAACGGGTGCTCATCGACGTGTTCCTTTTGGGGCGGACCGTGAAAGACAGGCTCCTTTTGCGTTCGGGCGCAAAGGAAGGAGACCTGATTCTCGTTACGGGATACCTGGGAAACGCGAGGGCCGGGCTGGAATTGGTGCGACGGCCCGAGGTCGTCGTGGAACCCGCGGTACGCCGGGAGGTCATGGATGCGCTCCTGACCCCTCGGCCTCGATTGGTGGAAGGGCAGACATTGGCGGCAACGGGTCGGGTGTCGGCAGCCATTGACGTGAGTGACGGCGCCTTGAGCGACCTGGGGCATGTGTGCCGGGCATCGAAGGTGGGGGCCCGCATATGGACGGACAGTATTCCCGTTTCCGAGTCCACAAGGACGGTGGCGGCCCTTACAGGGCATGACCCTCTCCATTTTGCGCTGCAAGGCGGGGAAGATTACGAACTGCTTGTCACGGTGCCGGAGAAGCACGCCTCACAGGTCATGGACGCGGTGATCGGCGCAACGGGGCTGCCCCTGACGGTGATGGGCCGCATCGGCCCGGCCCGGGACGGTGTCCAGGTTGTGGGGCCCTGGGGAAAGGAGGATGTGGTGCTCCCGAGCGGCGGATGGAACCATTTCGCGCCCTGAGTGGCTCTCCATATGCTGTTTGTGGTGACAAAATGCGATTCCCTGTCGTGGTTCCCTGCATTCCCCCTCGCCCTGTTGGCGAGGGCCTGGGTGAGGGTATAAGAAACGCAATTTGTGGATGCGCGAGGTATACGCTCCAATGCGAAGGAAGACTTCAGCGGTCCGTGGGTGTCACGGCCGGTGACTACCGGAGCCCTCAGCGCCGGCTCTACCGGACCCTCCACGGAGTTCTACATGGGTCCGCAACTCCCCAATATCGGAAGAAAATGTATTCTTGCAGGAAGGGAGGGGGGGGCGGATCGAAATGGCCACACAGGGGTTCCTTGAGCGGTGGCGGTGACACACGCCAACAGCTCCAACACACGCAGAACGCCGTGCCGCGTTTCGGCGTTGTCAGCGAGGGTAGCACTACACTACGGGATCGATACGGACGATTTGCGAAGTGCAAGCAAGTCGCGCGCGGTTGTAGGCGCACGCTCGGCAGTGTGCTATTTGGCAACCCGCGGGTTGGGAGCGACGGCGGTAGGGCTTGTCGGAGAATGCAACATCAGCCCGCTGGCGGTGAGCAAGTCAGTGGTTCGGGGTCGAAAAGTCGTACGAGAGGACAGCCTGGAAGAGGTTCTGAACTGAAGTCCGAATGTCACGGACGTCCCGGAGATGCCCCGGACGTCCCGGAGATGCCCCTAGCCCGTGAGCTGTAGCGGGTTTCATCAGCCCTCGCCCTCTTCCCTGTGTCAGAGGGCCGGGGTGAGGCATAGAAAGGGCAGTCTGTGACCCAGTGAAGTGGCCTTGATCGTCGTTCCGGCCGGACTCGTTTTCTGCCGGTATGAGGTTGGCAGAGCCTTTCGCACATCCTTGGCTCCGCGCAGGAATTGAGGTCTTTTTAGGGTGGGCACTGCCCACCAAAAAAAAGAATCTTCCACACGTGGTGGGATGTGGTCGAAACGATGACCAAGGCCCGTGAAGTATACCAGGAAGGAGCGAGGGATGAAGGCCGAGCCCTATCAAAGAAGACCCGGCCTTGATAGTCGTTCCGGCCAGGCGGGTCTCGTTTCCTGCCGGCATCACGTTGGGAGACGCCGTTCCCGCATGCTTGGGCTCCGCGCCGGAATTGAGGTTTCGTAGGGTGGGCACTGCCCACCAAAAAGACATTATTCCGCATTTGCTCGGATGTGGCCGGAACGATGGTCAAGGCCGAAGACCCGAGTTTGTGGTGCAAGTGGAGTAGGCCATGCCCCGGCTTCCCAGGAAACAGTTCGACCAGGCCGTTGAGCGGGCCCTTGACCGCATCCCGGAAGAGTTTATTGGCCATATCCGGGACGTGGCGGTGGTCGTGGAGCAGGAACCTGACCCTGAGATCCTCGATGAACTCGGCGTGCCCGAGGGCGAGACCCTTTTCGGCGTCTATCTCGGCACCCCCCTCGGGCAGAAGAGCATCTTTGACCTTGCGGTGGAGCCCGATCGGATCGTGATCTACAGGGGACCTCTCGAGGATTGCTGCGAGACGGTTGAGGAGCTCATCGAGCAGATCGAGATCACGGTCGTCCACGAGGTGGCCCACCACTTCGGAATCGATGAGGACGTCCTGGCCCGCTACGGTTACGGATGAGTGTCACCGCACGGGCGGGATGCGCGGGCCCGCTCTCATCACCGTGACACAAAACCATGTACACTGCGCGCCGTCACAAATTGCGGTTTCCTACATCCCCCTCGCCCTCTGGGACAAGGGCCGGGGTGAGGGTTCCAAAAGTGCAATTCGTGGACGCGCGAGATATAGCCGGTAGTTTCCATGTTCTTGAAAGGACAAATCCATTTTTTCGGTGCAAAAAGCCACCCGATTGGGGGTCTAGTGGGTCGCGGAGAATATCCATTGCGCGGGGTGCCAACGAGAGGAACTTGCTGTCGAGTCAGTCTGCTGCCGGGGTCCCTCTTCTCCCTTACAAATCCAGAGGGCTCTTGGCCTCCTTGATGGTGACGCTTCTCACCGTATGCGTGTAAATCATGGTGGTTTTTAGGTCGCTATGGCCGAGTAGCTCCTGGATGGTGCGGATGTCGTAATTGGCCTGAAGCAAGTGGCTGGCAAAACTGTGCCGAAACGTGTGAGCCGACGCACGCTTGGGGATCGCCGCTTCGGTCACCGCATGCTTGATCGCCTTCTGCACATGGCTTTCATGAAGGTGATAGCGTCTGTGTTCCCTCGATGCCTCCACGTAGGTCAGCTCCTTGGCCGGGAAGAACCATTGCCAGACGAAATCCTTGGCTGCATTTTTGTACTTCCGGTCGAGAGCGTTCATCAGGAAGGCTCCGTCGAAGTTTCGTGCCAAATCGCTTTTATGAAGGGTTTTGACGGATTCGAGATGTTCCAGCAATTCAGGGACTATCGTTTCAGGTAGTGGCACGGTCCTGTCCTTTTGTCACTTGCCGTCATGAACCGTGAGAACACGGGCGTCGAAGTTGAAACAGTGCACGCGCAGGTTCAGGCACTCAAAAAGACGAAGTCCGCAGCCATACAGCAACTTGACCACCAAGTCATAGGGAGGTTGAAGGTGGGCCACGACGGCCCCTATCTCTTCGCGGGAGAGCACTACGGGGACGTATGGTTTGCGTTTAGCTCTTACAACGCCATGGACCTCCGCTCTCCGAACTCAACACCAAGAACGTGTCGGTAGAAAAACAGCAAGGCGTTGAAGGCCTGGTTCTGGGTAGATGAGGAGACCTTCCGCCGGACTGCCAGGAAGGTCAAGAATCCCTTGACATCATCTGTCGAGAGGGATACAGGTTGCTTACTCTTCGTAAATGCTTGGAACTTGCGCACCCAGCCAGTGTATGTGTTGAGAGTTTTCGGCGAATAGTGACGAAGCTTGATCTCATTTTTCAACTTCGAAAACTCAGCCTCCCAGGAGGCTCCCCTACCATTGTGCGATCGCTGAGGCCCGGCAGAGGGATTGAAATGGTCGGGCGGGGTTGACTCCTGAGGAGGCGAGGTGGGCTGGGGCTTGGTGGGGGCTGACGTCGGGCGGGTCTCTGGTACGGAAACTCCCGTGGGTCCGAATGGGCTCGAGTTGGCCAGGTGCGCTGGTGGTGGTGTACCAAGGGCAGGGGCGTTTCCGGACCGGAAAATGCTGGGCAAACCCTCGCGGACAGAGCGTTGCCCTGCGTGGCATTCACCATCGCGCCGGCGAGTTGCCCGTACCCCCTCTCCCGTCGTCGGAAAAGGCTGGGGTGCGGGGGAAACACTGTGGCCGGAACGGGGATCAATGCCTCGTGGGTCATGGCGCAAGTGCGTGGGCGCAGGGATGCCGGCCTGAGCGCCGGCGGGTTTATGGCTCATGGGTTTTTCGCCAAGAATCTGATAAAGCAGCGCTATCGCGGACCTCGCTTCCTGCCGCTGGGCGGTGGTCTGGTTTTTCTTCTCCAATTTCGCGAGGAAGGGAGGCAGGCTGATAGCCTCCGCAACCGGAAAGTGATACTTGTTGCAGAAGTCGAGATAATAACGAAGCCATTTCTTGAAGTTCGCACGGCGATCATGCGGGACCGCCACCTCTTGCAGACGACGCTCGAATCGCGAGGCTAAGTCTTGGGGAATCGGGAGCATGTCATGATCTCCTGAAAAACTGTATAACATCCCATTTGGGGTGATATACGGAAAGTTCTTTTCTAAGCGAACGAGAAGGCGCTGTCAAGGGGGTTTTCACAATAGATTGAGATAACAATGAGATAGGCTGACGACGAGAGCGTCGAGGGGCTGGAAGCGTGTGAAGGACGCCTGATCCCCGCAGGCCCGCAGGCTCCGAATTTGTTCCGGCTGGGAGATATACAGAAAACTATAGAATAACTTGTTCGGCATGGATGAGGGATATCAGTATGGACCCGAAGATTCTAACAGCCTTGATTGCTGCAGTTGTTGCGGTCATCAGTGCCGCGATAAGTGTCGTTGGGCAAATCCGGCTCGCACGATTCAAGGCTGCATTGGAAGAGCAGAAGGAAGCACGCACGAAGCAACAGCAAGCGGCGGAGGTTTTTTCTCGTTACCGCGATCCACTGATACATTCGGCATATGACCTCCAGGCCAAACTGTACAACATCCTACGGCAAGGACTTCTTGACGTATACTATGTACACGGAAACGACTCAGAGCGGGAGTACACTGTTCAAAACACAATTCACGTGATAGCCCAGTACCTTTGCTGGAGGGAGATCATTAGGCGCGAGATCCAGTATTTCGATCTGGGCGAGGTTGAATCGACGCGTAGGCTTACCGAACTTATGGACAAGATTAAAATGCTTTTCCTTACTGATCGATTTGATCGGGTCTTCCGCATCTTTAGAGGCGAACAGCGTGCGATGGGTGAGAAGATGATCACCCGTGAAGATGGCAAGCTCGGCTGCCTGGGATATGGCTCATTCGTGGAGTGTCAGGAGGACAGATTCCGTAGGTGGTTTCGACAATTAGAGAACGATGTCGAGATCCTGTCGAAGGATTTGCCTTCCCACTCTGAGCGGTTAATCCATCTCCACCACGCTTTGGTGGACCTTATAGATTACCTGGACCCAGACTGTGTCCGATTTCAACGAAAGTACCGTCAGAAGGTATGAGAAAATGCCGAACCAACGAATGAACCCGACAAGCAACCACGGGGCGAGTTTTTCGGTTCTATCAGGAAGTCCATGGCCGCGGTTGCTTGCGGGTTATCCGCCGCGTTATGTATAAAAGCAGACTATGAGATAGAGGAAAAGGGTGCTGCGATTATGGAATGTGATAAAAAACCTGAAAAACTGAATAATAGAAAATTTGCTGATCTCATTAAAATCGGACCTTTAGTTTCCATTGATTTAATAATTATAGACCAAAAAGATAGAGTGTTACTTCAGTATAGGCCAGAAAGACCTGCGAAAGGTTACTGGTTTGTGCCGGGCGGCAGAATATTAAAATATGAAAGTGTTGAAGAAGCAATCACAAGAATCGCTAATGATGAAATTCAGACTACGTTTTCAGACATTACAATTGACCCGAATAAATGCCAATTTTTGAATATCTTCAAACATTGCTATGAAAAAGATAACAACTTTTCAGATGACCCTGATTATCCAGATATGAAGAACGAGGATACTCACTATGTCTCAATTGCGAAAATTTGCAAAATCAGCAAGGTTGGAGAGAATCGCTGTGGTGATGATGATCATCCTAAATGGAAATGGTGGCCTATGGACGAAATTATAAATAGCGAGTCTGTGCATAAATACACCAGAGATTTTTTCCCAACAGATTGTCATATTCCGAATGATTCAGGTATGTACCGAGCACTTATGTCCCACTATATTCATTATGATCGCCTGTTTTGGAGTCGCACAAGAATTATTCTTGCAGTCCAGGGTGCTGTACTGGTCGGAGGGTATAATTTGCGAACCAGCCCAATGGGCCCCACTATAATGTTTTTTGGATTTTTATTAATTCTAGCTATTTGGGGCCTTATCTTTAGAGATATTAAAAACAGCCGTGTTAACGAAGTTAAAATGGACAAACTAGGCAAAAAGATATTCAACCACTTCGGGACATCGTTGCCAGTACGCCTACGGAGTGATCCACCGCATGAGTTGTTATCAGGGAGAAAATTGATCCATTATGTTGTTACGAGCTTAATGATTATCAATCTTGGACTATGTTGGCTCTATTTAAGCAAAATTGACCCATTTTCTCTGGGTTCAGATAATTCTATCGAGAAGCTTCAAACTAGCATGAAGGAGATGGTTGCTAAGCAAACAGAACTTGAATTTAAGGTTGTTGAATTAAGTGAATCTCTTCAAAAAATTACTTATTCCAATAGAGTAGAAGAAATGCCACCAAAAGAAAAGATCCATAACAAGGCTAATTCAGCCGACGCAAAAAACCGCGCGGCTGATTAGCAGTGTTGGCCTTTGAAAATATGAACACCAATGCAATAAAAATAAGCATCTATCTCGCTATAGGATTCTTCCTTAGTCACTTGTTCCACGCATTTACCTACTGGAATCAAGGCACCGGAAGATTGGCAACATGGTTAACAAATTTTTCAGCAACCTACGGCTATGACCGATCGATTGGATTTGCCCTTATTCTGGCAGGCTGCCACTCGGTTTTCACAATAGCAATTGGAATCCTATTAAACCGGGAATTCAACACACGATCAATAAATAGCGCGATAAATATTAGCGTTGGTGTTTTAATTTTGGTTATTTTACTGTCGCAAGCTATTACTTCAAGCGTATTGCGTATTTTTTACGAGGCTGGTTTTTCTGCCGTATTTATTTCCAGTACAATCGTTCAGAAGGTTTTCCTCCCTCCAGCAAAGAATGATCCACAGAATAAGGAATTGTATGATCGCCTTTGGGATCTGCTTCGACTCTCCATCCCATTAGTTCTCGGATTCTCTGCTGTGTTTGGTGGGGTTGGAGCAATAAGTTCAGTGAGCTTTCGGCAAGCCTGCATGAAATACCCGGCGGGAGGTGCTATGTTCGGCTAAATCCTGAGAACGGAAGGAGGACAGCCGATGAAGCAGCACCATCAACTGGTCAAGCATGCCTCCCTGGAGGCTGTGGCAACAGCCTTCGAGCAGTGGCGATCCACCCGGACGGGCCGCGGACGTATCCCCGAGCATTTGTGGCAGGCTGCCATGGATCTTTCCCCATCCTACAGCCTGTGTAAGATCGCCTCCGCACTGAGGCTCGACTACAACCGGCTGCGGCGTCGCTTCGAACAACACCCCCCTGAAGCCTCGGCTTCCCAATTCATCGAAGTGCGCATGGACGGCCTTGTCTCCGGCAATCAGCAGTGCATTGTGCACCTACGTTCCCCTGCCGGCTTCGAAATGACCGTCCAGGCTCCCACAGGATCTGAGCACCCCCTACCCCTTCTGGTAGACCATTTTCTGAGGCAGGCCAAATGATTCAGATCACCCCCCAGATGCGCGTCCTCGTCTGCATCGAGCCGGTCGACTTTCGATCAGGTATCGATCGGTTGTCTTGTATCTGCCGCCTGGCCCTGGGCGCCTCCCGGCAGCGGAACTGTCTTTGTTTTCTGCAATCGGTCAAATCAGCCGACTACGGAGCTGACGCATTCCGACTGACCGGGGAGCGACTCCGACAGGATCCTGCCGGTGCCCGACGTCATCAGTAATTTTTCTCCGCTGCAGTACCTGCACCAGGCCCGCGTGCCGGAACTCTTGCCGGCGCTCTTCGGGCAGGTATTCGTCCCCGAAGCGGTGGTGACAGAACAGGAAGAAGGACGCACGCCACTTCCCGGTTGAAAGGGGGGCGGTGCGGGACCGGACGCTTCCGCCCCTTGTCACGCGCCCCGGATACGGGCGGAAGGAAGTCCCCGTCCCGGGCCTTGCCCCCCCCCCAAGCGTTCTACTTCTGTTGGATGATCGAGACGCACGCGGGTATGCCCTGGCATTGGAGTTGGAGATCTGCGGCACATAAGGTCTTTTGTTGTTGCCAAAGGAGCGAGGCATCGTCCATGCCATCACACCCGTTCTGGATCGTTTATAAGCCCTGCGGTTCCGGTTCGACGCCAGAACTCGTCGGATTGTGCCGCAACTCGCCGGTGAGACCACTTGAAACGTATAGGAATTTCGGGATAGATCATGGGCTCGGCCACGAGGCAGCGGGATACGGGTGGCTGGGTGGAGCCCGGGCAAACCGGATTCCGGGTCACCCGCAATGACGGTGTTTTTCATCTCCGGAGTGCTCAGGGGAGAAAGACGGCTCCGACCGGCCGGTCGAAAACAGGACGAACTCGGTGGCCGAAGTTGTGATCAAGTCCGGAATTTCCATTCTGAGTGAACAAACGAAGGGCCCGGTGGAAGCCAGGGGTCCGTGGGCACCCGAAGGACTGCGCGCGCGGTTATCTTGAGGAAAGGAGGAACACAGCCATGCGACTAGCACATGCCAATGGGATCGAGATCGCATACGAGACATTCGGGGACAGGGCGGGAAGGCCCCTTTTGCTGATCATCGGTTACGGCGCCCAGATGATCGCCTGGTCGGAGGAACTGTGCAACCAGCTCGCTTCCAGCGGGCATTACGTCATTCGGTTCGACAACCGAGACACGGGGCTTTCCACCAGGTTCGAGGAAAAGGGCGTGCCTGACCTGGCGGCTTTGCAAGGGGCTTTGATGCGGGGGGAGCGACTGGAGGTCCCGTACACCCTCGATGACATGGCTGACGACGCCGCAGGCCTTCTCGATGCTCTGGGTATGGCGAAGGCCCACGTTTGCGGCATGTCCATGGGCGGGATGATAGCGCAGACACTTGCCCTCAGACATCCTTTCCGGGTCTCGAGTCTCATCTCCATCTATTCCCACACGGGCAACCCCGCGCTTCCCCGGCCCAAGCCGGAGGTGCTGGCCGCCCTGATGACTCCCCCGCCGCAGGAACGTGGTGCTTTCATCGACAATATGGTAAGGGTCCTGCGAACCATTTCTGGTCCGGCCTTCCCCCCGGACGAAGGGCATGTGCGCAAACTGGCCGCCGAAGGTTATGATCGAGGGTTCTATCCGCAGGGGGCAATCCGGCAGGCCGCGGCCATGATGGTACAACCCAACAGAAAGCCGGTGCTCGCCTCGCTCAAGGTGCCGACCCTTGTCATCCACGGTAAAGCCGACCCCCTGGTACCCGTGGAGGGAGGAAAGGACACCGCGGAGGCCATACCGGGCGCGCGGTTATTGCTCATCGAGGACATGGGCCACGATATCCCTTACCGGGGAGCATGGCCCCGGATAGCGGACGCCATCGCCCAACACACGCGTAAGGCGCATGGATGACGGGCATGAAAGGTGGCAGCGGCGAGGCAGTTGCAGCCAGCCGCTGCGAAAACCCGAGGGCCCTTGACGTTGGCAAAAGGACGTGCACAAAGGAGGAAGCTCCATGACAAGACCCGTTGTGGCAGTTGTCAAATACGAGGACGCATACGATTCTCTGAAAAAGGCGATCGAAATGAGCGATGGACTGGCGGACTTCAAACAGGACGACAAGATCCTGATCAAGCCGAACATCGTGGAGTGGGATTTCGAGCTCCCCTTTCCCCCTTTCGGGGTGGTTCCGACCAGCAAGGTGATGTCGGCCCTGGTCCGCATCCTGGCCGAACACGGCTTTCGAAACCTGACCATCGGTGAGGGGACCCCGCTGCCCTATGCCAAGGGGAAAGGACACGCCGTCTTCAAGGCCCTGGGATACGAGAAGTTGAAACAGGACTACGGGGTGCAGCTCGTGGACACCGATGAGGAGGAGTTTCAGCCCGTGGATTTCGGGGAGTTTGAGCTCTCCATCGCCAAAAGGGCCCTGGAGGCGGACAAGATCGTCACCCTGCCTGCTCTCAAGGCCCACGGGTCGTGCAAGGTGTCCCTGGGGATAAAGAATGTGAAGGGCCTGATCGCCAGGAAATCCAAGAGGCTGTGCCATTCCCCGGAATACCGCCTGGATGAAACCTTCCCCAGGCTGTTGGAGAAACTGCCGGTTGCCCTCGACATCGTGGACGGTGTCTTCGCCCTGGAAAGGGGACCCTTTCACTCGGGAAGAGCGTACCGCAAGAACCTCCTCATCGTCAGCCCCGATCCGTATGCTGCCGATGCGGTGGCAGCCCAGATAATCGGCTACGACGTGAAGGACGTCCCCCACCTGAAATTTTGTGCAGAACGTTACGGGCGCAGCACGGAGCTTTCCGACATGGAAATCAGGGGGGAAAACGTGGCAGACCACAAGACCTTTCTCGATTGGGACGTGCCGTGGACGGAAGACGGACGAGGCCCCATAGGCTTCGAAAAGCGAGGGATAAAGGGCCTTGCCTACAGGAAGGACCAGTATACCGTCTGTACGGGGTGCACGAAGATCGCGGACCCGATCCTGATCATGATGATGGGGGCCTTTAAGGGCGAGCCTTTTGAAGGTATCGAGATCCTTTGCGGGAAGAGTCTCCAGGCCTCGCCGGGCTTCAAGAAGACCGTGCTTCTCGGAAAATGCTCCTGTGAGGTCAACGAGGGAAATCCCAACATCCAGAAGGCGATTGCCATAAAGAGCTGTCCCGCGAGTGTGCAGAAGTTCCGGAAGCTCATGGCCGAAGAGGGGCTTGAATTGGACTATGAGCACTACGTCGGTTTTCGGAACCACCATTTCAACCGGTACGCCAAAGACCCGGCGACCTTCGACATGGGCCTGTATTCATGAGAACGCGGAGGACAGAAGCAAGAAGCCGGAATTGAACGGTGACGAAGTACCCCCCCCCGGCCCCGTAACGGGGTTCCTCTCCGGTGCCTGACCAGGGCCGGGGGGGTGCCAGTTGACCCTTTACTTCCTGTATTGGGGCGCTCTCTTTTCCAGAAAAGCGCTCATTCCCTCCATGGTTTCGCCGGTACAGATCACCTCCTGCATCAGCTCCGGCTCGCAAACGAACATGTTGCCGAAGCCCTGCATGGAGGCGCCCAGAGCGATCTTTTTCGTAAGGCGTATGCACGTGGGGCTCTTGGAGGCGATTGTGGCCACAAATTCGTGGGTGGCCTCCATGAGCCTGTCGTCGGGAACGACCCGGTTGGCAAGGTTGAGGCGAAACGCATCCCGGGCGGAAATGGGCTCGCACAACATGACGATTTCCATGGCCCTGGACGCCCCCACCATGCGAACGAGCCTGGGGGTGCAGCCCCAGGTGTAGTACGTGCCCACCTGGGCTTCCGGCACCAAGTAGTATGCGTTTTCGGTCATGATCCTGAAATCGCAGGCCATGGCCACCGCCATGCCGGCGCCGCACACCACCCCGCGCATGGCGCATACGGTGACCTGCTCCAGGTTCTCGAGGCTGCGCATCATCTCGTGGCCCGCAAGCTGCTGGTAACGACCGTCCTCCGGGGTGAACTCCTCTCCTTGTATGGCCTTGAGATCCACTCCGGCGGAAAAATGGTCCCCTTGGGCTGCAAGAATCACGAACCGCGCCTCGCGGTTGGTTCTCAGGCCGTGCCAGAGCGCGATCAACTCCTCCAGCATCCGGTCGTCGAAAAGGTTGAGTCGCGGCCTGTTCAGTGTGACTGTCAGGACCTCACCCGCCTGTTCCACTGTCAGTGTCTTGAAGTCGGTCATCCGGTGGCCTCCAATCGTCAATCTTCAATGGTCCTTGCCGCTTCCTCGAATCTATCGAGCTGTTTTTTGTAGTAGGCCGGGTTCTCCGGTTTCATGGCGAGGGCCTGGTGGGCCGCCTCCACGGCCTCCCGTGGCTTGCCGCTCGCGTAGAGGGATTCGGCCAGCGTGTCGAGGATGTGGGCCGCGCTTTTCAGAAGCACTGCCTTGCGGGCAAGCTCCAATGCCCTGGGGGGATCGCGCAGTGCCTTGTCTTGGGCCGTGACCAGGAGCCATGCCAGGTTGTTCAATGCTTCGGGGTTGGTGGGTTCCAGGGCCAGGGCTCTTTCGTAGGCATCGATGGCTTGGGCGTACTGCTTCTCCTCGTAGTAAATATTGCCAAGGAGGAAGATCAGGTCCGCTCTTTGCGGACTCGATTGCAGTTCCCGCAGCAGCATTCTTTCCACCATGCTTCGCTGCAGGTACTTGCCGGGTTTGCCGAAGTGCAGGGCATAGAGAGCGAAACCCGCGACGAGCACCCCTGCTGCAAACAGGACCATGGAGCGGCTCACCTTCTTCTGGTGGCGGGAAATCCAGCTCCTGTCCTGCTCGCACTTTTCCAGGTAGTCGATCCGTTCCCTGATGCTGAAATGGTGCCAGTTGGGCTTTTCGGCGGGCTGCCCGCTGTACCATGCGATTTTTTCGAGGCAGGTGATGAGGGGATGGGAGTCGCTTATCAATTCGTAGACGTAAAGATCGGCCTGGCGCTCGAAATTGCGCATGAAAAACCCGAACACGTACCGGAGGTACACCCAAAACAACGCAATGGTGAAAAAGGCCGTGGTAGCGGAAAAAAGACTCGGATGGCTGAGCCACTCCCCCCACGGCAACCACGGCTGCAGGAAGAGGAAACCGTACACGAAAAAGTCCGCAACCGCAAAGGCGAAGACGATGTAAACCCCCAGGAAGACCATGTAGAGAAGAAGGTGCTTCTTCTTGGCATGCCCGATTTCGTGGGCGATCACCGCGTCCATTTCACCGGGACTGAGGATGCGCAGGAGGGACTCGGTGACGAGCAAGTACCGAAAAGGGGCCGCAAGACCCATGATGCCCGCGGTGAGCATCCTTCCTCCGAAGAGGGGCCAGTTGAGGATATCCGCGTATCGGAAGCGGGCCCTGCGGCAGATGGATTCGATCCGTCGGCGCGCTTCCCCCTGGGGAATCGGGGTGCAGCCCCAGGACCTTTGTATGAGGAGGGGTGCAAAAAACGCGGCCGTAGAGAGAATGAGCAGCAAATAGACCACCTGGCCCTGGCTGGTGGCCAGAAACCGGTGCAGGGCATCGACGGGAAGAAGATTGAGCAGGTCCGTCAGCCCCGAAATGAACATCCACGGGACGAGCACCGGGGCGCCCAAGGCCATGTTGCTGCGCACGTACATGCCCCTGGACACATAGCCGGGATGAAGCCGCAGGTAGCTTGCATGACCCCGACGCCACACCAGCACCATGTGTGCGTAAAACAGGGCGGCGAAGAGCAGGGCCGCGAGGGTGGGCATGTAAGGGGCCGGAGGGAGCAGGAGGCACCACGATTTGAGATCGAGGATGTAGACATAGCCTGCGAAAAGGACGACGGCGAGGGCCGTCTGCTGGCCCATGAGACGGTCGAATGCCGGGATCATGTGGGGGCCGGTCCCCAGGCGATCCAACCGTCTCTCCAATACCCTGAATCTCAGATCCGTATGGGCCGCGAAAAGCACAAGGGCCCCCAGCAGTGAGAGAAGCGCCAGCGAAAGAGCCGTAAGGGGCTTTCCCGTCGGTTGGTGGGTGGAATAGATCAGCAGGACGATGATAAGGGTGATGGCATTGACGAACATGCGGGGAAAAACCTCTCCTTCTCACTGTAGATGCATCCGCAGTATTGCTGGCGGTACAAGCCCAGGCGTCGTGAAGTCTCGACCCCTTCCTTCCATCCCTTGCGGAAATCCTCGGGAAGAAAGGGGACCCCGTACTTCCTGCCCAAGGATTCCCCCATGGCGCATACCATCTCGTGCTTCTGGTGCTTGCTGTACAAAAGGGTGGTGGTGAAGGCATCGAAGCGACCCCTGCGGGCAATGACGGCTGCTGCCTTCAACCGCTCGTGGTAGCAGTAGCGGCACCGGTTCGCTTCGCGGAAAACCACGCCTTGCAGGAAGCCTTCCAGGTCGTAATCCTTCTGGTAGACGACTTTCAGTCCTTCGGCGTCTGCGTAAACCTTGAGGCACTCCTCCCGCCTCAGGCATTCCTGGAAAGGGTGGATGTTGTGCCGGTAGAAGAACCCCATCACATCGTGACCCGCCTCCCGGAGAGTCTTGAGCGGGTAGACGGCGCATGGGGCGCAGCATATGTGGAGGAGGACCTTCACGGCCTCTTTCCGAAGATGGCCGTCCCTATCCGAACCATGGTGGCCCCCTCTTCGATGGCCGCCTCGAAGTCGCCGGTCATTCCCATGGACAGTTGATCCAGTCCCCCCCGGGCAAACCCCTGTCCGGCCAGGCGGTCGCGCAGCGTTCTGAGGGCTGCAAAGTACGGACGGGCCTTTTCAGGTTCGTCGAAAAAGGGGGGCAAGGTCATCAAGCCTCGCAGGCGCAGGTGCGGCATCCGGTCTATCTGTCTCAAGAGATCCCCGGACCCTTCCACGTCGATTCCTGATTTGGTCTTTTCCCCACCCAGGTTCACCTGCACGAGGATCTCCTGGGTCACGCCGACCAGGGCGCAGCGTCTTTCGATCGCGTCAGCCAGTTTCACGCTGTCCACCGAGTGTATGAGCGCGAAGCGACCGACCACGTAGCGCACCTTGTTGGTCTGGAGATGACCGATGAAGTGCCAGGAAACGGGAAGGTGGGAGAGAGCCTCCATCTTGTCGAGCGCCTCCTGGACGTAGTTTTCTCCGAAACATTTGAGGCCGGCCGATGCGGCTTGAGCCACCTTGTCCGCGGACACGGTTTTGCTCACGGCGACGAGATGGACCGATTCCGGATCGCGTCCGCATCCACGGGCCGCCTCGGCGATCCGATGGCGCACCTTTTGGATGTTACTGTGCAAGGTCGGGATCTGGGAGCTTTCCATGGCAGCGGCGTATCACTTTCTGTCCGACAAGCAGCTCGATCACCTCGCAGACGGGCAGCCCCACCACGCTGGTGTACGAACCGTGGACGCTTCTCACGAGGCTCGACCCCAGCCCCTGGATGGCGTAACCTCCCGCCTTGTCAAAGGGTTCACGGGTGCGAACATACCAGTCGACCTCTTTGCGGGTCAATTCCTTGAAGCGGACATGGCTGGTGACCGCATCGGAAAGGCTCGTGTGCAGGTCCCGGCAGCAGAGGCAAAAGCCCGTGACGACACGGTGCGTCCTGCCCGATAGCAGCTCCAGCATCCGTACGGCCTCCTCGCAGCTCGAGGGTTTACCGAACACGGTATCCCCCACCACCACGACGGTGTCCGCTCCGATCACCCAGCTTTCCGGGTGGTGACAGGCCACGTCGTGGGCCTTTGCCTCGGCCAGTGTCTGCGCGTACCGCCTGGGCGGACGCAGTGGGAAAGCGGTTTCTTCGACGGCGCTGGGCACCACGGAAAACGTGATGCCGGCCTGTTCCAGAAGTCGGCGACGCCGTGGGGACCGCGATGCAAGAATCAGTGGGACACTCTGCTCATACTGCATGGCCGCTTCTACCAGAAGGAGCCATGTATGACAAGCCGCTGCGGCACCCCGCTGCGCTTGACGGAGCCCGGCGTATCGACTACCTATATACATTGCGCGGCCACAAACTGCGCTTTTTATCCCCTCACCTCGACCCTCTCCCAGAAGGTGGGAGGGATGCCGGAAATCGCAGTTTGTGACCGCGCGCAGTATAAGAAACGATCCCCCCGCAGAGCCCCCTCTTTCAGTGGGGGCCGTCAGTGAGGATGTGCGCTGGAGCAATCCAAAGGAGACCGATCCGGGTACCGGGCCCGTGCAGGGATCTGTGGGAAAGAGGCAAGGGGGGCCCTGGACGGGGTCTTCGCCCCCATGTGTTACCGCGGGGAGGGCATGGCGGAAAGCGACGACATCTGGACCCATCTGAGGCCAAACACGGCGGTCCTGCTGCGGGTTGAACAGGCACGGGAAATGGACCGGAAAGACGACGTACGCAGAACGCGCGTTCTCGATGTGACCCAAGAGCACATCGTGTGCGAGCAGCCGGATAGAAGGCTCACCCGCCGATTGGAGGGACGGCTGATGGACATCACCTATCTGGATAAAGATTCCAGTGGTGTCCCCACCCGGAGGGTCCTGGAATCGAGGCTGCAGCGTGTGGGCGAGTTCGCCCTGGTGGGGGGAAAGACCGATGCCCTGTTTTTCAGCCTCCCGCACCGGGTCCACACCGGGAGCATTCGCCGCCACTTTCGTGTCTCCGTCCCGGTGGACGAGGGGGTGTACGTGGTCGTGCGGCGTCCGGACGGCAGTCCCCTCGGCCCGGTGGAAAGGTACGTCTTGGTGGACCTGAGCCTTTCAGGCGTGCGTTTTTCCTGCAAGAAGAGGGTGCGCACCGAGGCCGGGGCGGTGGTAGACCCTGCGAGCCTGCTGCGGGTTGCCGACAGGATACGCACCGACGTGTACCTGGAGGGCAGGCAGGTCCTGTGCGCGGGCGCCGTGGTGCAGGTGAAGATTCCCCTTACAGGTGCCCAGCAGGACGTGATCCACTTCGGTGTGGAATTCACCGAATCCTATGAGAAAGACGACGAAACCGGCAAGTTGCGTGCCCACCGTTTCCGTGAAAAGGACGCACGTTTGTTGGCGACTTACATTTCCAGGTTCCAGAGGAGGATCCTGAGGAAGGAAAGCATGGTGTGATGCGCCCGAGATGACCCTTGACAGCCCGCCGCGATGCCTCTACCCTTTCAAAATTTCCCGCTTCTTACAGCCTCGTGAAACCCGCGTTTCCGCGAGAAGAAAGAGGCATCGACGAATGGGGGTTGGCCCCATTTTCGACCGGCCGGTCGTTCACGGTAAAGGAGGGGGAGAACCTGTCCCCGCAATCCTGTGGGCACTGTGCGTTTCCCCCGGACCTGGGCCCGATGGTCGGAAGGGCAACGATCTCACCCCGTGGCCGAAGTTGAGGGGGAGCCAAGCCCAAAGATAAGCATGGACACGGGTTCCGGATGGGCCACACAAGGAGATGGCGACAGATGGAATGGACAAAGCAGTGTGTGCGGCACGTGTGGTGGAGGGTGCTCTTTTCGCAGGTGGTCTTGTTCGGTGCGCTCTACACGGTTGTTTTGTGGAGGATACAGCAACTCGAGGACCATGTCCCTCTCCTGGCTCACGGCGTGCAGGCCGGGTCACCATGGGTGGAGACACTGGCCCGTTTGGAGCAGCAGTTGGGGCGTGCGTTCCCCCAAATGGGCGGTCTTTTCCTGGCAGGTGCTGTCGTGGCCTCGCTGCTGACATGGCTTTGTTTTCGATGGGGCCTGCTGCGTTTCGCGCCCCGTCAGGCGGAGCCCGAGGCGGTGCCGGCAAAGGGGGAAAAACCCCGGGTGCCGTCCGTGTTGAAAGGAGAGCGCACGGAAGCCTCCCAGAGGGGGAAGGAGGAGGACCAAAGGCGCTCCCTCCAACTGCTTTCGCTCTTGCAGCGTGAAGGAAGACTGATGGATTTTTTGGCAGAGGACCTGGGCGCTTACGACGACGCACAGATTGGGGCGGCGGTGCGCGGTGTGCACGGGACCTGCAAGGCCCTGGTGCAGAAATACTTGGCCCCGGAAGCGATCATGGAGCAAAACGAGGGAGACACCGTCACCGTGCCGCCGGGGTTCGATGCGGCGTCTATCAAACTGACCGGCAACGTTTCAGGAGATCCACCTTTTACCGGGATCTTGCAGCACAGGGGATGGAAAGCCACACGTTTCGACATGCCGTCCCCTGCGGGCAAGCAGGATCATCGGCTCATAGCCCCGGCGGAAGTGGAGATCACCTGATGCCGCCGGGAGTCCCTGGCAGACCGAGCCCTGTCCCAAGGAAAGGAGTGGTCTGTTGTCCGATCCGGTATATGTCATAGGAATCGACCTGGGCACCACCAACAGTGTGGTGGCTTACAGCGAAGTCCAGGTCCCCAAAGGCCGCGAGCCCGAGATCCGCCTCTTCCCCATCCCACAAACGGTGGGTCCCGGCTCCATGCAGGAGCAGGAGATTCTGCCTTCGTTTATCCTGCTCCCCGGGGCCCACGACGTTCCCCAGGGGGCCCTGGCCCTTCCGTGGGACGAGGGGGCCACCATGGCGGTGGGCGCCTACGCCCGTGAGCGCGGAGCGGAGATCCCCCACCGGCTCATCGCATCGGCCAAGTCGTGGCTCTGCCACACGGGGGTGGACAGGAACAAGAAGATCCTCCCGTGGGGCGGCCCCGAGGAGCCGCCCAAACTGTCCCCTGTGGAGGCTTCCGCTGCCGTCCTCGGTCACATTCGCCGTGCGTGGAACCACGTGGTGGCTGCCCAGGACCCGGCCCTGCGGTTCGAAAATCAGGAAATCCTCCTGACGGTTCCCGCATCCTTCGATGCCGTGGCGCGGGACCTTACCGTGAAGGCTGCGGAAATGGCGGGCCTGGGAGCAGTGATTCTTCTCGAAGAACCCCAGGCCGCATTTTACGCCTGGATTTGGGGCTCCCAGGGCCGGTGGAGGGAGAAGGTGTCCCTGGGGGACATGATACTGGTCTGCGACGTGGGAGGCGGCACGAGCGATTTCAGCCTGATACGGGTCACCGAGGAGGACGGCGACCTGGCTCTGGAAAGAATTGCGGTGGGCGAGCACCTTCTGGTGGGGGGAGACAACATGGACCTCACCCTGGCCCACACCGTGGCCGGCCGGTTGGGCGGCGAGGGCAAGAAGCTCGACGCCTGGCAGCTCAGGAGCCTGTGGCAGAGCTGCCGTATCGCCAAGGAGCGGCTCCTGGCCCGGGAAGCCGTGGAATCGTGGCCGGTAACCGTCCTCGGCAGAGGAAGGGGCCTCATAGCCGGGACCCTGAAGACCGACCTGACACGCGCCGACATCGAAACCGTTTTGACGGAGGGATTCCTCCCTTCGTGCGACAAGGGGGCCTTGCCGAAGAAGGCGCCGAGGGTGGGCATGCGGGAACTCGGGCTCGTTTACGCCTCGGACCCGGCCATCACACGCCATCTTGCCCAGTTCCTCTCCCGGTCGTTGGAGGGGGGAGCCTCGCCCACCGCGGTCCTGTTCAACGGGGGGGTGATGAAGGCCGCCGCGCTGCGAGGCAGGATACTCGGTGTCCTTCGCATGTGGGCGGGGGAATGGGACCCCCAGGTGCGGGAGCTGGAGGGCTCGGACTACGATCTGGCCGTTGCCACAGGTGCCGCCTATTACGGTCTGGCTCGCCGGGGGACCGGGGTTCGGATAAAGGGGGGGCTGCCCAAATCGTATTACATCGGCGTGGAGGTGGCCCTGCCGGCGGTGCCCGGCATGCCCGTACCCATGAAGGCCGTTTGCGTGGCGCCCTTTGGCATGGAGGAGGGGACGGAGCAGGACCTGCCCGGTGGACAGTTCGGTCTGGTGGTGGGGGAACCGGCCCGATTCGAGTTCATGGGAAGCTCGGTGAGGCAGGAGGACGCCATGGGCAGCGTGGTGGAGGAGTGGGAGGAGGAGATCCGGCCCATAACCACCGTGGAGGCCCAACTGGAAGGGCAGGAAGGTGCGGTGCTTCCCATCACCCTTCGCGTGAAGGCCACCGAAGTGGGGACCCTCGAATTGTGGTGTGTTTCCAAGGAAGACGGAAAGCAGTGGAAACTGGAGTTCGACGTGCGGGAGAAGGAGAACCTTGAAGCCCTTTGACAGGCGCTATGTCGTGGGCATCGACTTGGGGACCACCAACTCGGCGGTCTCGTATGCGGCCCTGGAGGAGGGGAACCGGGAGGGGGGGGCGTCGGGCATCGAGGTGTTCCACATGCCACAGCTCGTCCACGAGGGCGAGGTGTCGGCGCTTCCTGTGCTCCCCTCGTTCCTGTACTTGTGCGCCGGTTACGAGGTGCAGCCTGAAAGCCTCGCCCTGCCGTGGAAGAAGGAAACCGACGAGACGGTGGGCACCTTGGCACGGGAACAGGGTTCCAGGGTTCCCGGACGTCTCGTGTCCTCGGCGAAGAGCTGGTTGTGTCATGGCAAGGTGGACCGCACGGGCCGGATACTTCCCTGGGGTGCGGACAAGGACGTGAAGAAGGTCTCGCCGGTACAGGCAACCGCGGCCTACCTGCGTCATATCCGGGAGGCTTGGAACCACGGCTGGAACGGCGAAGAAGACCATATACTGGAAAACCAAAATGTCATAGTGACGGTGCCGGCCTCCTTCGACGAGGTGGCCAGGGATCTGACCCTGGAAGCGTCCCGCCTGGCCGGACTGCCGGATGTGACCCTGCTCGAAGAACCTCTGGCCGCCTTTTACAGTTGGCTGGTCTTCCATGAAAAGGACTGGCAAAGCCACGTCCGCCCTGGTCAGCTCATCTGCGTGTGCGACGTGGGGGGGGGCACCTCCGATTTCACCCTCATCACGCTCCGCGAGGTGGAGGCAAGTCCCCGGTTCGAGAGGATCGCGGTGGGGGACCATCTCATTCTCGGGGGCGACAACATGGACCTTGCCCTGGCAAGAGGCGCCGAGTCGCGCCTGCGGGACGGGGGGTCCCAGTCCCTGAGCGCCAACCGGTGGCAGGCCCTGTGCCACCAGTGCCGTCAGGCCAAGGAGCTCATCCTGGAAGGAGGCGCCGACTCCAAAACCGTCACACTCATGGGAGAAGGCCGTCGCCTCATTGCCGGCACCCTTGCGGTGACCCTGGACCGCTCGGAGGTGGAGAGGGTTATCCTGGAAGGCTTTTTCCCCATTGTGGACCGGACCGGGTCCCCTGCCGAAGGGGTGCGCAAAGGGATTACGGAATTCGGTCTTCCCTATGCCCAGGATCCTGCCGTGACCCGCCATCTGTGCCGCTTTCTGGAAAGGCACGCCCAAGACGTGCAAAGGGTTTTGGGACGCTCCGGCCCCTTCCCGGATTTCCTTCTTTTCAATGGGGGGGCCCTCAAGCCGGAAAAGGTCCAGGCCAGGATCCTCCAAGCCATCCGGCACTGGTTCGGAGAAGAAGCGCAGCCGGCCGTTTTGCACAATCCCAACCTCGACCTGGCCGTGAGCAGAGGGGCGGCCTATTACGGGCTGGTGAAGGCAGGACGCGGGGTTCGGGTGGGCAGCGGGAGCGCCCGTGCCTATTACCTGGGGGTTTCACGAGAAGGGGATGCAGGGGGGCCCAAGGGAGAAGAGGCGGCCATCTGCCTGGTGGAAAGGGGGATGGAGGAAGGCACGCAGATCGAGCTGGCGGAAAGGGAATTCCAGGTTCTGGCGAACCGGCCGGTGAGCTTTCGCATGTACAGCTCCAGTTACCGTTCCGGGGACCGCATGGGGGACCTTGTTTCTGTGGATGATTCCTTGACCCTCATGGCGCCCCTGCACACGGTCATACAGTTCGGGAAAAAGGCAGGGCAAAAGAGTGTTCCGGTGCGCGTGGAAGCCCGTTATACCGAGATGGGAACGCTGGCGCTCTGGTGCCATTCCATCGCGACCGGCCACCGTTGGCGGTTGCAGTTCCAACTGCGCAGCGTCGATTCCGGGCCCACCGTTGGGGACGACCAGGTGTTCGAAGAATCCACGGTGCAGGAGGCTCGGGATCTGGTGGCCGGGGTTTTCGCGGGTGAGGACAGGACCGTGAGCCCCGAAGCCTTGGTGGGGGCCGTGGCAAAGGTCGTGCAAAGGCCGCGGGACCGATGGCCTCTTGGTTTTATCCGGCGTCTGGCCGACGACCTTCTCGATCGGGCCCCGGCACGGAAAAAGAGCCCGGACCACGAGGCCAGGTGGCTCAATCTGACCGGGTTTTGCCTCCGACCGGGCTGCGGCGACGCGGTGGACCCCCACCGGATTCGCAATGTGTGGACCCATTTTCAGAAAGGACCCGTCTACGGGAACCACTCCCAGGTGACCCTCGAGTGGTGGGTGCTGTGGCGCAGGGTGGCGGGGGGGCTTTCCGCGGGGCAGCAACGGCAAATCCTCCAGGATCTCGCAGCCACGGTGCGCCCCAGAAGGGGCATGCCCCAGACGAAAATGTCTGCCCAGGAGTCCATGGAAATCTGGATGTTGCTGGGCAACCTCGAGCGTCTCACGGCCAAGGACAAGACCGAGCTGGGCAGCAGCCTTCTCACTCAACTGCATCCAAGGAAATCCAAGCCCCAGCAGTGGTGGGCCCTTTCCCGGCTGGGGGCACGGGACCTGCTCTACGGGCCTCTGGATAGGGTCGTTGCCCCGGAGGACGTGACCCGGTGGATCGAGACCGTTCTCGGGATCGAATGGCGAAACCCTCGTCCCGTGGGTCAGGCCTTGGCCCAGATGGCACGGTGCACGGGAGACCGGCGGCGGGACGTGGCCCAAAGTGTGAGGGAAAAGGTCGTGCAGTGGCTTCAACCTCACGATTGGAGCGTGCCTTGTGTGCTGCTGGTCACCGAAGTGATCCCCATCGACGCCCAGGAAGAAAGCATGCTTTTCGGCGAATCCCTTCCTTCCGGGATCGTCCTTCGCGAATAGGGGGAAGGGACATGCGGGTGGGCATAGGGTACGACCTTCACCGGTTGGTTTCGGGAAGAGACCTGGTCCTGGGAGGAGTGCGGATCCCGTTCGAAAAGGGCCTCTTGGGGCATTCGGATGCGGACGTGCTCCTGCACGCCGTCTGCGACGCGCTCTTGGGGGCTGCCGGCCTGGGGGACATAGGGCTGCATTTCCCGGACACGGATGCCCGTTACAAGGACATCGCGAGCACCGAGCTTCTCGGGCGGACCGTACTGGCCTTGCGGCAGAAGGGTTTCGTGGTGCACAACGTGGACGCCACCCTGATAGCCCAGGCCCCGAAGGTGGCGCCGTTCAGGGTGGCCATGGAAAAGCGGATCGCCGATGTTCTGGAAATCGATCAAGGCCGGGTCAACGTGAAGGCGACCACCACAGAGGGTCTGGGGGCGATCGGGAGGCAGGAGGCCATGGCCGCCATGTGCGTGGCGACCGTGGAACCCATGGGGGACCTTGAAAAACAGGCAAGGTGATACCGGCGCGGTGGAGGCAGGGTATGGCACTTGTGGTTTACAACACGATGCGTCGTGAAAAAGAAGCGTTTCGACCCTTGGAACACGGGCATGTGCGCATGTACGTCTGCGGACCCACCGTGTACGATTCGAGCCATCTGGGCCACGCACGTTCCGCGGTGGTTTTCGATGTCGTTTTTCGCTATCTGGTCGCCGTGGGCTACAAGGTGACCTACGTGCGCAATTTTACCGACGTGGACGACAAGATCATCAAGCGGGCCGGCGAACTGGGGACCGACACGGCCACAGTCGCGCGGCGCTACATGCGCGAATTCCACGAAGACATGGATGCCCTGGGGGTCCGGCGGGCCACCGTGGAACCCCTGGCCACGGAGCACATAGGCCAGATCATCGGCATCGTGGAGCGTCTGGTGGAAAAGGGATGCGCCTATGAGATGGACGGGGACGTCTATTTCTCTGTGGACACTTACGAAGGGTACGGCAAGCTTTCGGGCCGCAAACTCGACGAAATGGAAGCCGGTGCGCGGGTCGAGGTGAACGAGAGGAAACGCAACCCCTTCGATTTCGTTCTCTGGAAGGGCGCCAAGCCCGGAGAACCCATGTGGGACAGTCCCTGGGGAAAGGGCCGGCCGGGATGGCACATCGAATGCTCGGCCATGAGCAGGGAGCACCTGGGGGAGACCTTCGACATCCACGGAGGGGGAATGGATCTGATCTTTCCTCATCACGAAAACGAAGTGGCCCAGTCCGAGGCGGCCTTCGGCAAGCCCCTGGCCGTGTACTGGATGCACAATGGGTTCGTGAACATCAACCAGGAAAAGATGTCCAAGTCCCTGGGCAATTTCCTTACCGTGCGGGAGATCCTGAAAACGTATCATCCCGAAGCCGTGCGGCTTTTCCTTCTCTCCAAGCATTACCGCAGCCCCATCGATTTTACCCCGGAAGCCCTTCAGGAGGCCACGGCGGCCCTGGACCGCGCCTACAACGTGCTCCTGCGCATGGAGACCACGCTGGAGGAGCGCCCTGAGCCCGAGACGGCCACGGGGAACTTCTGGAAGCGTTTCTGCGAGTCCATGGACGATGATTTCAACACCGCCCAGGCCCTGGGGGTGCTTTTCGAAGCCGTGCGCCATGGGAACCGCATGCTGGACGGCGCGACCGGTTTCCGGGCCGGCAAAGAGGCGGCCCAGGGACGGGGCGAAATCTTGTCCATGGGAGCCGTGCTCGGGCTTTTCGGAGAGCCCCCTGCCCATTACTTCGAGCACAAGACCTCCCAGGCCGTGGGGGACGCCGCCATCGACGTCGGGGAGGTGGAGAGGCTGGTGGCACAAAGGACCGAGGCCCGCAAGGCGAGGGACTGGAAGGCGGCCGATGCCATCCGAGACCGTCTGGCGTCCATGGGTATAAGGGTCGAGGACGCAGGGGGCGGTACCGTCTGGAAGAAGGCATGAAAATGAATACTGCCCGACCATGACATCGTTCAAGCTCGTATCGGAGTTCGATCCCAAAGGCGATCAGCCCCAGGCCATCGCCGCCCTGAGCGCGGGTGTCGAAGGGGAAAAAAAGCACCAGGTGCTTCTGGGAGTCACCGGCTCGGGAAAAACCTTCACCATGGCCCAGGTGATCGCACGTGTGGGGATGCCCACGCTTGTGCTGGCGCCCAACAAGACACTGGCGGCCCAGCTCTACAACGAGTTCAAGAACCTTTTCCCGGAAAACGCCGTAGAGTATTTCGTAAGCTATTACGACTACTATCAGCCGGAAGCGTATATTCCCTCCAGCGACACTTACATCCAGAAGGACTCGTCCATCAACGAGATCATCGACAAGATGCGGCATTCGGCCACCCGGTCGGTCCTGACCCGCAAAGACGTGATCGTGGTGGCGTCGGTCTCGTGTATCTTCGGTCTGGGAGCGCCCGAGGATTACCTTGCCATGCGCCTGGAGCTGCAAACCGACATGGAGTTGTCCCGCGACCGCATGCTCAAGGACCTGGTGGCCATGCAGTACGAACGCAACGACATGGATTTCCACAGGGGGGTTTTCCGGGTGCGGGGCGACCGTGTGGAGGTCTTCCCCGCTTACGAAGAGGACCTTGCCGTTCGCGTCGAGTTTTTCGGGGACACGGTGGAGAGTCTGTGCGAGATCGATCCGCTGCGGGGCAAGGTGATACGGCGGGTCCGGCGTGCGAGCATCTACCCGGCGAGCCACTACGTGACCTCGCGGCGGACCCTGCAAAGGGCCATGGAGGCCATCGCGGAGGAGCTGAAGGAACGTGTGGATTTTTTCCGCAGGGAAAACCGCCTCATCGAGGCCCAACGCATCGAGGAGCGAACCCATTACGATCTGGAGATGCTCCAGGAACTCGGTTACTGCACCGGAATAGAGAACTACGCCCGGCACCTGGCCGGCAGGGAAGCAGGAGAGCCTCCGCCCACGCTCATCGACTATTTCCCGCGCGAGTTTCTGCTCTTCATAGATGAAAGCCACATAGCCGTTCCCCAGCTCAGGGCCATGTACCGGGGGGACAGGTCTCGCAAGGAGACCCTTGTGGTGTACGGGTTTCGTCTCCCTTCCGCCCTGGACAACAGGCCGCTCACCTTCGAGGAGTTCAACCGGCGGATGCATCAGGTGATTTACGTGTCGGCCACGCCAGCGGAATACGAGCTGGAGATGGGAAGGGAGGCGGTGGCGGAACAGATCGTCCGGCCCACGGGGCTCACGGACCCGGCCATGGAGGTGCGCCCCGCGTCCGGGCAGGTGGATGACCTTCTGGAGGAGATCCGTCTGCGGGAGGAGCGCAAAGAACGGGTCCTGGTGACCACCCTGACCAAACGCATGGCCGAGGACCTGTGCGAATATTACGGGGGCCTGGGGGTGCGGGTGCGCTACCTGCACTCGGACATCGACACCCTCGAACGGATGGAGATCATCCGGGAGCTGCGTCTTGGCAAGTTCGACGTGTTGGTGGGCATCAACCTTCTCCGGGAAGGCCTCGACATCCCGGAGGTTTCCCTGGTGGCCATACTGGATGCCGACAAGGAAGGGTTTCTCCGTTCCACGCGGTCCCTGATTCAGACCTGTGGGCGCGCCGCGAGAAATGTTCACGGACGGGTGATCCTCTACGCGGATACGGTGACCGGTTCCATGGAAAAGGCCCTGCAAGAGACCGAGAGAAGAAGGAGTCTGCAAGCCGCATATAACGAGGAACACGGGATCACTCCGGCCACCATACAAAAGGAGATCGGTTCCATCTTCGCATCCGTGTACGAGGCCGACTACGTCACGGTGGGCAAGGTGGAGGAACCCGAGGTGGTCGTGGAGTCCGCAGCGGAATTGGAAAAGCTCATCGATTCGCTGGAAATGCAGATGCTGGAGGCCGCCGCAGAGCTCGCCTTCGAAAAGGCCGCGGTCCTGCGGGACCGAATCAAGGACCTGAAGGCCGAAAGACTTCGCTTGTGACTTCCACAGCACCCCTGGACTCGTGGTCAAGGCCCATACGCTTCCACCTGACCGCCAAGGCCCTCAACGGCGAGCCCAGGGGATGGAAAAGCTGATGCATGAAGGTCCCTTGGGCCGCCTTCTCAAACGGAGAATCCTGCGGTTGACGCCCCTGGGGGCAAGCCCGGAATGATGGTTTCCCCAAGGAGGGGATAAGATAGGGAACCATGAGCGAAATAGAAGAAAAACTGGCGCAGCTTTCTTCGGGGCCCGGCGTCTACCTCATGAAGGACGAGCAGGGAGAGATCCTGTATGTGGGCAAGGCCGCCAATCTGAAAAAGCGGGTAACCTCCTATTTTCGAAACCCTGCCAACAAGGACCTGAAGACCGGTGTTCTCGCGGCGCGGATCGCCACCTTCGACACGGTGCTCACGGCAACGGAAAAGGAAGCCCTCATACTGGAGGCCACCCTGGTCAAGCGGCATCAGCCCCGCTACAACGTCATCCTCAAGGACGACAAGCGCTTCCTTTCCCTGCGGTTCGATACCCGGGTGGCCTTTCCGCGCATCGAGGTGGTGCGCAAGGTCGTCAAGGACGGTGCGCTTTACTTCGGGCCCTTTGCCTCCGCCGGGGCGGTGCGCAAGACCCTGCGGGTGATCCACAGGACGTTCAAACTGCGCAAGTGCAAGAGGTTGCACCCTCCCGTGCGGACACGACCGTGCCTGCAGTTCCAGATGGGAAGCTGCCTGGCCCCGTGCTGTGAATCGGTGGATACGGAGGTGTACAAGGAGATCGTGCACGAGGTGATCCTTTTCCTCAAGGGCAGGACTCCCACGCTTCTCGGGAAGCTGCGGGAGCAGATGCAGGCGGCGTCCCGGAGTCAGGAATTCGAACAGGCCGCCGCGCTGCGGGACAAGATCTTCGCACTGGAAAAGACCCTGGAGAAGCAGGTGGCAGTCAGCACCGATTTCGTGGACAGGGACGTGATCGGCATGGCGGTCCAAGAGGGTCGGTCCGTGATAACAGTGCTCTTTGTGCGCGGGGGGTTTCTGGTGGGAAGCCGCCACTTCCCATTTCCCGAAACCCTGGGAACGGAGGGCGAAACGCTCGGGGCCTTCGTGCGCCAGTACTACGACGGCCGCCACTTCATCCCCCGCGAGATCCTGCTGCCCGCTCCCATCGAGGACGCAGGGCTCTTGGAGGAAGGGTTGGCAGGTCTCAAAGGCAAAAGAGTGCGCCTCATGTGGCCCAGGAGAGGCGAAAAGGTGCTGCTGGTCCAGATGGCCCACGAAAACGCGTGCAGCGTCCTCAAAGAGCTGCTTTCCTCCGAAGAGACGCGCGGCGATCTTCTCGAAAGGCTGCGGGCCAGGCTCCACATGGCGCATCTTCCCAACAGGGTGGAGTGTTTCGATATCTCCAACACGGCCGGGGCCGAAACGGTGGCGAGCATGGTGGTGTTTGTGGGAGGCAAGAGTGACAAGGCATCCTACCGGCGCTACAAGATTCGCAGCGTTTCCGGGCCCGACGATTACGCGGCCATGCAAGAGGTCCTGCAAAGACGCTTCAAGGAACAGGAAAGCGAGTCCGGAGACCCGGATCTTCTCGTGGTGGACGGGGGCAAGGGGCAGCTTCAAATCGCCGTCTCGGTGCTGCGAACCCTGGGAAGGGAAGGGCGGTTTCCCGTGGTGGGAATAGCCAAGAGGGACCCGGCAAAGGGGGAGACCGCGGACAAGATCTACCGGGCGGGGCAAGCCAATCCCGTGAGCTTTGCCAGGGACCCGGACCTGCTCCTTTTCGTGCAGCGGGTGCGCGATGAGGCCCACCGCTTCGCCGTGACCTTTCATCGCAAGAGGCGGGGAAAGACGCTGCGGCACTCCCTTCTGGACGACATTCCCGGAGTGGGGGCCAGGCGCAAGGAGATTCTCCTGCGCCACTACAAGAGCCTGAAGCGGCTGCGCGCTGCGGACGTGGAGGAAATGAGCGCGCTTCCGGGCATGAACCGGCAGGTTGCCGAGAAGGTGGCCGAGGCCCTATCTGCACAAGGGTGAAAGAGGAGGGGAGAAAATGCAGATCGGCGTAGTCTCCGACACGCACCTGCACAAGCCGTCCGACGAACTGTGGCGCATGGTGCGTGACGTCTTCGCCGGGGCGTCCATGGTGCTGCACGCCGGAGACCTCACGGAAATGGCCGTCCTCGATGCTTTCCGGGACAAGGAGGTCCACGCGGTTTGTGGAAACATGGACGGTTACCAGGTGGCGGGGAGTCTGCCCGCCAAGAAGATCGTGGAGGTGCGCGATTTCAGGATCGGTCTCATCCACGGGTGGGGTGCCCGGGGCGATCTGGAAGACCGCATCGTGGGGGAATTCGAGGAAGTGGACTGCATCGTTTACGGCCACGCACACCGGGCGGCGAACCACGTGAGAAACGGAGTGCTCCTCTTCAACCCCGGGGCCTTTTCCGGACCCCAGCCCTCGGTGGGAATCCTCACCCTGGGAGAGGGAATCACGGGGCGGATCGTAAGGTTGTGAGGGGCTTTTTCTACTGCCTACCGCTTACAAAGGAATTCACCAATGACACAGCCCGTATGGCAAACCGACTTTCCCGACCTCACGCTTCTCAAGAGAGGGAAGGTCCGCGACATGTACGATCTGGGAGAGGCCCTGCTCATGGTGGCCACCGATCGGCTCTCGGCATTCGATGTGGTCATGCCCGACCCCATACCCGACAAGGGGCGCATCCTTACCCGGATCTCGCTCTTCTGGTTCCAGGTCATGGCCCCGGTTGTGCCCAACCACGTGATCAGCAGCGATGTGGCGGATTATCCGGATGCCTGCAGGCCCTACGAGGAGGTCCTGGCCGGCAGGAGCATCCTTGTGAAAAAGACCATGCCCCTGCCCGTGGAGTGCGTGGTGCGGGGGTATCTTTCAGGCTCGGGGTGGGCTTCCTACCAGGAATCGGGAAGCGTCTGCGGGCTGCCACTGCCCCAGGGGCTGGTGGAATCCCAGAGGCTCTCCGAACCCCTCTTCACTCCCTCCACCAAGGAGGAGGCAGGGGCGCATGATGAGAACATCTCCTTCGAACAGGCGGCCCGCATAGTGGGAGAGCCGACGGCCCAGGGGCTGCGGGACTTGAGCCTTTCCCTCTACCGCAAGGGGGCGGAGCTGGCGGACACAAAGGGGATCATCATCGCCGACACCAAGTTCGAATTCGGCCTTCTCGGAGACCGTATCCTTCTCATCGACGAGGTCCTGACCCCCGATTCCTCCCGCTTTTGGCCCAAGGGGACCTATGCCCCCGGAAGGTCCCAGGAAAGCTTCGACAAGCAGTACGTGCGCGACTACCTCCTGGAGATCGGCTGGAACAAGAGACCTCCGGCTCCCAAGCTGCCCGAAACGGTGGTGATGAACACGAGAAAAAAGTACCTCCAGGCCCTGACCCTTCTTACCGGAAGCAGTCATGGACTGTGAAGACCGGTCCGTCCACATCGAACGGATCGACCGGGAGGACCCCACCTACCTCATCACCACCGGGGGGGACGACACGGCCCTGGCATGGTCCATTGGAATGATAGGGTTGCTCCACCAGCCTTTGATGCAGCAAAAGGAGGACGGCCGTTATCGCATCGTGTCGGGCTTTCGGCGCGTGGCCGCCTGCGCAGGCCTGGGATGGGCGAAGATACCCTCCCGGGTTCTTGCCCAGGGGGTTTCCGGACAGACCGCGGCCCTGGCGGCTGTTTGTGAAAACGCCGCGCAAAGGCCCCTGAACCTGATCGAGCAGTCCCGAGCCGTTGCACTGCTCGCGCCGGGAGCCCCGTGGAGCGAGCGATTGCCCCTTGTGCAAAAGGCCCTCGGCCTGCCGGCGAGCTGCAGGTTCTTGGAGCAGATCGAGGGGCTGTGTGCGCTGCCCCTTCCCGTGCAGCAGGCCGTGATGGAGGGTGTGGTCTCTCTTCCCATGGCCTTAAGGCTGGGAGAACTCCCCGAACAGGAAGCCGGGGCCTTCACAAGGCTTTTTGCCGACCTGGGCCTGAGCCTTGGAAAACAGCGGGAGGTCCTCGATAGGGTGCAAGAGATCGGGCGCCGGGAAGGACGCACCACGGTAGAGGTGCTCGAGGACCGGGAGGTGCGGCAGATCCTCGGGGGCGGGGAGCCGGACCGGAACCGCAAGACTGCCGAGCTGCGATCCCTGTTGAACAAGCGCCGCTTTCCCGAGATTTCAGCGGCACGGGAAAGGTTCACACAGCAGGTGGGGTCCCTTCCTTTGACCGAAGGCATGCAGCTCGCGGCACCCCCCCACTTTGAAGGAGACGTCTACACCATGAAGCTGGACTTCAGGAGCCCCGAAGAACTCGAGGCGAGGCGCAGGGCTTTGGAGGCGGTGGTCCGACACCCGGCCCTCCGGGAGATGCTTTCCGGGTAAAGACAATTCGGAGCCTCGCTTATCGTTCCGGCCGGTTCCTCATGCCCCCTCTCGCGCACCCTGTACATCCTCGACGAGCCCACGGCGGGACTTCATCTTTCCGATTTCGCTTTCTTGCGTTATCTCGGGAGGCTCATTTATCAGAATGTCCAATTCTCTGGCGGAAAAAAAGGACCCATCATCGTCCAATTTTCGCTCAAAATGGCCTGGCGCCCCGTCCCTAAAGGCTCGGGCCCTCCGGGCAAAACTCCCGTTGGAGAAGTCTGAAGCCATGGGAGTCTCCTTTTCTTAAGGTTGTAGTCCCATGGCATAAACCACCTATGTTTCTCTGTCCGGTGGCCCCCCACAATAAAGGGATATTTATTTCCTGCCTGTCACCTAAGGGCTCGTGCAAAAATAACTTCCCATTTTGATGCGCCGATCCAGTTAAATGGCCAGCCATTCGCCCTCCTCGCGCCTTGCCATGCGCGCGCCTCGACACCTGAAAAGGGGAACTTATT